>Ga0123519_10002853_pt1 | contig 28926 bp, 12 predicted proteins | sample YelNatPaOPRAMG02_FD_87396 | JGI IMG/M metagenome (GOLD analysis project Ga0123519, IMG submission 87396) | Hot spring microbial communities from Yellowstone National Park - Yellowstone National Park OP-RAMG-02 (version 2) | ecosystem: Environmental > Aquatic > Thermal springs > Hot (42-90C) ...
ATTAGGTCATTCAGATTCATCCCAGAATACGGGTCGAACAAGAGAGCAAAGGGATTCTTGGAATACGCAGATTCCTATCCAAACGGACTTGATGTGATTGCGGCATTCTCAGCACTTTCTTGCCGAGGTGAAAAGTCAATTTATTTTCCAGAGTTCGATGACCCGTCTACAAATAACGGCGTAGCAGAGAACATTGATGATGAACAGGCGCACCGTGCGTTCGTCGCCGCCTCGTATAAAAACTTAAGTTTACTTTATAGCCGCGGGTACCGCCGAAAGACGGTTCCAACCGCATCGTTCGGAACCATCTTCAACCTGGACGGCACATATACTGTTGACAAGCGAGAGTTCCTCGAACTCACATACCAGAAGACCGTCCGCCCCGAGACGAACGGCACAGCACTCTTGCGCCTCAATTATGACACGTACCAATACCATGGCGACTACATTTATGACTACGGTGAGGATACGCCGGTTGTTCAAAAAGACCTTGGCGATTCGAAGTGGTGGAGCGCAGAAATGCGCTACTCTGAGCAGACATCAGACAAACTGGCGCTCACATTTGGTCTGGAACATATAGACATGTATAAGGTATTTCAAGAAAACCACGATGATGAACCTTACTATAAGCAGTACGTCAACGTCAGAAGTTCAAACCAGTTAGATTCAATCTATGCGCAGGGCATTCTCGATCTGAGCAGAAAGTTTCATCTCGTTGCTGGCACACGGTGGGACCATTATTCAAGATCCGGCGATGCTTGGAGCCCTCGTCTGGCATTGCTATACGAAGCGTCCGCTCAGTCAACATTTAAATTCTTGTTTGGCAAGGCTTTTCGAGCACCTAACGAATATGAGCGCAACTACAACGCGCCGGATTGGGAATACATCCCAAATCCAAACCTCTCGCCCGAACGTTCTACCACATACGAATTGGTCTGGGATTATCGAGTAAACCGAAACTCAAGAATGGTGGTCAGCCTCTTTAGCCAAAAAATAGCAGACATAATAACTCAGACAGAAACCGAAGACGGCGCCATACAATTTCAAAACCTCGACTCAGCGGAAAGCCGCGGCTTCGAATTTAGTTTGGAGTCGCGGGCAGACGATGGAAAGTCCGGATACCTTGCATTCGCGGTAGCAGACGCCATTGATGGTGGCACATCCCAGAGGCTGAGCAATTCCCCATGTTTTGTGGGCGCTGCTGGTGTTTCCATTCCCCTCAAAGGTAGCCGACAGTTCATAAGCCCGCAGGTCAAATACATGGGGCGGCGGAGAACCCTTTCGGGCAATCAAGTCCCGCCCAGCCTTACATTTGACCTTACGTGCTGTGTTCCAGACATTGGAAAAGGATACTCTCTCTCTTTCGGAGGATACAATATTTTCGATAAAGCAACATATTCGCCGGCAAACGAAGAGCACGTGCAGGATATGATCCCGCAGTGTGGTAGGACCTTTCGACTTTTGTTATCAAGAAGTTTCTAGATGTGCTCGCAAGCGACCTATGAGGAATCGAGTCCTGCGAAGCCTTAGGCTTCTTAGGCAGTCCAGGTCGAAAGAAAAAGCGGTATTCTATGGCAATCCTGGAACGAGGCGAGTCTCATATAGGACGGAGCACGAAAGGCGGTGCGTATGGGAAGCGAAACGCATCCCTGGCACCGCTGGTTAGAAGTATACACATAAAGGCATTGCTAACGGTTGTCCTTACTTTGTCAGCTCTTGGGCCAGTTTGCTCTGCAGACAAGGGTCCATCTGAGTCCGAAGTAAAGGTAGCATTTATTTACAACTTTATCAAGTTTGTAGAATGGCCAGCGAACGCATTCGCAAAACAAGACACACCTATTACAATTGGCGTTCTTGGCGATAAGCAGTATGCATCCCAATTGGAAAAATTCGTCAAGGGAAAGGCGGCAAATGGGCGAACAATTGAGGTCAGGTTGCTCGAGAAGGATAAAGATGCGGACAGCTGCCACATCATTTTTGTAACTGCATCCGGCATGCATCGCTTCAATGCGATTCTCGGTCGGCTCAAAGACAAAAGCACCCTCATAATAGGGGAAACTGAGCACTTCATAGATTCAGGTGGCATTATTGGTTTCGTGAACGAAGACAAGAAAGTACGTTTTGAAATCAACATTGCCGCCGCAAAGAAACGGTCAATCAAGATCAGTTCACAGTTACTGAAGTTAGCAAGAAGGGTCAAGGAGTAAAGGAGCATCGGGTATTTCGATGAGAATGAGGCAATTTTACAACTTACCAATAAGATGGAAATTGACTCTCATTACCACAGTCGTAAGTATCAGTGTGTTGTTCCTTGCTTTCACGGCGATCTTGGGATACGAGTTCGTGTCTTATCGAACATCGTCTATCTCGCATCTGACAACGCTTGCAAGAATCGTTGGTGCAAACAGCGCTGCAGCAATTCTTTTCAGCGACCCTGAAGCGGCGCGAACCACCCTTTCCGCCTTTAGCATAGAAAAGCATATCCTGGCAGCAAGGATATATGGGACTGATGGTAATGTGCTCGCAACCTACGGCAAGAGTTATGAGCCAGCGTTAAAGGTGAATACACTAAATGACATCCCATTCGGTCACAAACTTACACACGGCCACCTTGTGCTTTACCAACCGATACGGTTTCAGCGCGAGAATATAGGCGCCATCTTTTTAGAATCTGACATGTCCGAAATGATGGGACGTTTGGTGAGATATGCAACGATACTCATCGCCCTCGTCCTATTGTCGTCAATAGCGGCTTTCACAATCTCATCATGGGTGCAGCGCCCGATTTCAGAACCAATCTTGTATCTTGCCAAAATGGCAAAGACCATCTCCGAGAACCAAGACTATTCCGTGAGGGTCGACAAGAAGTACGATGATGAAGTTGGCTTTCTTGTTGACTGCTTTAACGGTATGCTTGCACAAATTCAAGCAAGGGATGGCGCACTCCTCGAAGCCCAAAATACTCTAGAAAAGAGGGTTCGGGAGCGCACAAAGGCACTGCGTGCTGAGATTGCCCAGCGGAAGAAAACCGAAGCTGAACTGCGCGTCGCAAAAGAGGCAGCAGAAGCCGCAAGCCGTGCTAAGAGTGAATTTCTCGCCAACATGAGCCACGAAATCCGCACTCCAATGAACGGGATCATTGGAATGACCGAACTGCTGTTGGACACAGATCTTAATCATGAACAACGCGAATACGCTGAATCTGTTAAGAGTTCAGCAGACACTCTCCTTGCACTCATAAATGACATACTTGACTTTTCAAAGATTGAAGCGGGGAAACTCGAACTCAATCCGGTGGATTTCAAACTTCGTGACGGACTGGGTGATACGCTTGCCACACTTGCTCTCAGAGCGCACGAAAAGGGTCTTGAATTGGCATACCAAGTGCAGCCTGAGGTACCTGATGACCTGGTAGGTGATTGGTGTCGCTTAAGGCAAGTTATTGTCAACCTAGTTGGCAACGCAATTAAGTTCACGCACCAGGGTGAAGTTGTTGTTAGCGTTAGTCTTGAATCCCTCACTGACAACAATGTGTGCTTGCACTTCTCAGTGTCAGATACAGGAATCGGCATTCCAAAAGACAAGCAAGATATCATATTTGAAGCGTTCTCACAAGCAGATGGATCCACCACCCGTGAGTACGGAGGCACTGGGCTGGGTCTCACTATATCATCCCAACTCGTGCAGATGATGGGGGGTCGTATTTGGGTTGAGAGCGAGGAAGGTCAGGGCAGCGTTTTTCATTTTACAGTGCGCCTACGGCTTGCCACCAATGCAGCCCATGACTCAATCCTTGCAGAGCCAACAAGCCTCAAAGGCATGACCGCTCTTGTGGTTGATGACAACGCCACTAATAGGCGCATCCTTTCGGAACTCCTAATAAGTTGGAAGATGGTCCCAATTATAGCAGAAAGTGGTCCTGCAGCCTTGGAAGTCTTGGCGAAATCCAACTCCGATCACGCCACGTCCATTGACATAATCATCCTAGATTCACACATGCCTCAAATGGACGGATATACCGTGGCACAGCACATTAGGGAAAAGCACGCGTACACGGATCTCCCAATAATTGTGCTTACATCGGCAGGTCACTACGGCGACATTTCGAGATGGGAAAAACTCAAGATTTCACAATACCTCACAAAGCCGGTTCGACATTCTGACCTCCTTGAGGCAATTCTATCTGCTATGAATACCAAATACGCGTCTACGCCTAGACGTCATTCCATACCACGTCCTAACGCAGGAGCCCGCAACTCGCTCAATATCCTTCTTGCTGAGGACAACGAGGTCAACCAGCGGCTCGCACAGCGGATATTTGAAAGGCGTGGGCACTCAGTAGTAGTAGCAGAAGACGGTGCCAAGGCGCTGTCAATGCTTGAAACACAAACCTTCGACGTCGTCGTAATGGACGTCCAAATGCCTGTAATGGATGGGTTGGCGGCTACTGCAGCGATTCGTGCTAAAGAGAAGATGACCGGCAGGCATATCCCCATCGTGGCAATGACTGCACATGCGACGAAAAGCGACGTCGAAGCATGCCTCAGAGCAGGCATGGACGCTTATGTATCCAAACCCGTGAAAGCAGAGGATCTAATAAGGACCGTGGAGGAAACGGCAGAAAAAATGAGCGAGCGACTGAGAAAGCCTAGAACACAAATTGCCGATTTAGATAAGGCACTTACAAAAATGGATGCCGACGCAGGCCTGCTGAAAGAATTAGCAGAGATATTCATTAATAACATCCCTGATGTCACGCAACAGATCGAGCAAGCCATCGCTGATGGCAACCTCGAGATGCTCGCACGAGTTGCCCATACCCTCAAGGGAAATCTCGGAACCTTCGTAGCAGAGCCCGCTTATGAGGCCGCCATGAGGTTAGAGGCAACTGCTGGGGCAAACGATATTGAAGCGGCACAGCGAGCCTGGGTTAAATTGAAAAGTGAACTGAACGACCTTCGGGCAACTCTAGAAAGATTCATTATGGAGGAAGCAGCATGAAAACAATTGTCGTTGCGGACGACGATCCTATCTCCCGCAGGCTGATTGAACGATCACTCACAAAGTGGGGCTATGACGTCATTGTCGCCTGTGATGGTGAAGAAGCGCTCAAAGTGTTTAACTACACTGACGCCGCCAGAATTGCAATACTGGACTGGATGATGCCAAAAGTAGACGGTATCGAAGTCTGCCGTCAAATCAGAAGGCGCACAAGTCAGCCGTATGTGTACATCATACTACTCACAGCGAAGACACAAAGAGAAGACTTGCTTCAGGGTTTGGAGGTAGGTGCAGATGACTATATTACCAAGCCCTTTGATGCGAATGAACTGAAGGCGCGCCTGCGCGTCGCGTGTCGCATTATAGACTTGCAGGAAGAACTGCTTTCCATGCAAAAAGAGTTGAGGGTTCAAGCAACACATGACTTCTTGACTGGGCTCCCAAACCGCCTGCTTTTCAGCGACCGCCTCTCACAGAAGATAGCCGCTGCTCGTAGAAACCATGGGTCTGTTGGAGTAATGTTTCTCGACGTAGACCGCTTCAAAGTCGTCAACGACGCACTCGGTCACAGCTTTGGCGACATACTCTTGAAACAGGTAGCAGAACGGCTTGCAAGTCGCATCAGAGAATCGGACACCGTTGCAAGGTCTGGTGGCGATGAGTTCACATTCATTCTCTCAGACATCAAAACTCCAACGGATGCTACAGCCGCCGCCCAGCGCATTATTGACTCGTTTTCTGTCCCATTCGAGATAAACAGTCACCAGATTTATGTGACAGTGAGTATTGGAATAAGCATCTATCCCCAGCATGGCGAAGATGTGGAAACGCTAGTGAAAAATGCCGACAGTGCCATGTATCACGCAAAAAGCCTCGGCGGGAATCGCTATCAAATGTGCAATGAGACAGTCTCCATGCTTCCCGCGGTACAGATGAAAATGGAAAACGAATTGCGCCAGGCAATTGAGAAGGGACAACTTGTGCTCGCATATCAGCCCCGTGTTGACCTTAAGACCGGTGCAGTGTTAGGGGCAGAAGCACTAATACGCTGGCAACACCCGGAACTCGGTCTACTCTTTCCGGACCGGTTTGTTCCTTTAGCCGAAGAAACTGGGCTTATTGTTCCCATCGGCGAGTGGGTACTCAATGAGGCATGCAAACAGAACAAACAATGGCAAGAGATGGGACTGCCACCAATTGAGATGACAGTGAACGTATCACCGAAACAGGTCCAGCAGGCGAATTTCCTGGAAGTTGTCAAGTCGGCGCTCGATGAATCGGGTCTCGACCCACAATATCTGGGGCTAGAGATTACAGAAACCGTCTTGATGAGCACCGATGATAGTACAATAAAACTCATGAACAAACTAAGAGAAATGAATGTGAGGGTCTCAATTGACGATTTCGGGAAAGGCAACTCATCACTTAACTATCTGACGCAATTGCCCACAGACGCTATTAAGATTGACGAATCGTTCATCAGAAATGTAGTTGCTGACCCTGACGCCGCCGCAATCACAGGTGCCGTAATTGCTATGGCTCATAGCCTCAAGTTGAGAGTTGTCGCCGAAGGAATAGAGACGCTCGATCAACTCGAGTTTCTGCGCTCCTTGAATTGCGATGAGATACAAGGATACTTTGTCAGCAGACCTGTCGAACCCGAGAGCCTTGCACACATCCTCAGAACCAACGCAAAGTTGGAGGAAAAGAAACGCGCAGCGTAAATAAGGCTTACAATATGCGCTCATTTTCGGATGGAAAGCGTGTCTCTTATTTGCAAGTGGCAAACCAACCAATTCAACTTGATTAGACCACGTGCAGGTTTTACGGCATCGTGACACAATACCACGTGACTCTGAAACCAGGGGCATAACGTGATTGCCACATCTTTTTAGCCACCACACACCTGCGATAAACAAATATTCCTCCGCACAGCCGCTTGACGAAAGCATACTCTGGGAAATAATGTAATAAAAATCAGGCGCTTGCAATCCAAACTACAAAGCCTATTGGAAGGAGTATCAAATGGCAAACATTGCAAACGACATAACCGAATTAATCGGTAACACTCCGATGGTTAAACTCAGAAAAGTGACATCAGCAGCCAATGCAGAAGTAGTTGCAAAACTTGAGTTCTTCAATCCCGCCGGAAGTGTAAAAGACAGAATTGGCGTGAGCATGATTCGTGACGCAATCGAGAGAGGTCTGATCACCAGCGATACAGTAATAATTGAACCCACAAGCGGCAACACCGGTGTCGCGCTGGCATTCGTGGCGGCTGCACTGGGACTTCGCCTAGTCCTCACCATGCCTGACACTATGAGCATCGAACGAAGAGCCTTGCTAAAAGCCTTTGGAGCCGAACTCGTACTCACGCCAGGAAAAGAGGGCATGCAAGGAGCAATAGCACGTGCACACGAATTGGCAAAAGAGACGCCAAACTCTTATATGCCGATGCAATTCAGTAATCCAGCCAACCCAAAGATACATCGAGAGACCACTGGACCCGAAATCTGGCGCGACACCGATGGGAAGGTAGACATAGTGGTAGGCGGCGTCGGAACAGGAGGCACTTTGACCGGTATCGGCGAATATATCAAGCCACTCAAGCCTGAACTTAAGATTGTCGCGGTGGAACCAAAGGATTCGCCAGTCCTGTCCGGCGGGCATCCTGGACCACACAAGATTCAGGGAATTGGTGCTGGATTCAAACCCGATGTCCTCCGTCTTGATCTCATTGACGAGATTGTCCAGGTAACCAACGAGGACGCGTTCGAATGGGGCAGGCGGCTTGCTCGAGAAGAAGGAATCCTTGCTGGGATTTCTTCAGGCGCAGCGGCATGGGCGGCGGTGCAGGTAGCGAAACGAGCAGAAAACAAGGGCAAACTAATTGTGGTCATATTGCCAGACACCGGCGAGCGATACCTCAGCACCCCAATGTTCGTTGATTGAGGTGGCTCGGGGAGGACACAAAACTGACCTCGAAACTTAACAAACGGAGCAAGCCTTTACCGAATATTCCTTGAGAATGCGCACCCAGAGCAAATAATCGCTAAGCGAGACCTCCGGGGGCGTTTGGTGATCCACCGATGGTACAAATCCTCCAGACCGCATCACCGGCAGCAACCTCTCGAACTCCTCACGGATGCGTTCTTCTCCCAGGTGCATCACCGTCTTGTCGAACGCTCCAATCATTCTCAGCCGCGGATGTTCCTGACGCAAAAGGTTCACATCCACGCCTGCCATCCTTTCCAACGGCAAGAAACCAAGTATCCCGACATCCTCATACCAACTGACCGGTTTCGTGACATCTCCGTCTGTATCCACAAACGGTATTATCCCCCGCTCGTGTAGAATTGGCACAATCTTTCGGTAATACGGCGCCAAAAACTCGTCGAATTGGGTTTTCGAAAGCATCGGACCATGATTATATGACATGTCTTCTGCAAAGGTCATGAAATCGGGTACACAAATATCGCAAAACGCGTCTATCGTCCGCAGTTGGAATGCCAGCAAGTCTGAGTTGATAGCGTGAAGCACCTCAGGTTGGTCGTAAAAGGCCAATAAGTGCCGCTCAATGCCGAGGAGTACGCGTGGCCACCAGAAAAAGCCGTCTAAAGAAATCCAAACGATGAGGTCGCCTTTCTTTTGTTTAATTGCCCAGGACTTCACTAAATCCATATCAAACGGAACATCGGGGTAGAGATACTCCTTAACGGCTTGGTAGTCATCCATGTCCTTGACTATTCCCAAGCCGTGACCAGCAGGCGGAGGACATGTTGGCTTACGCGTCGGAATCCAATACTGCCGATGAGCATCTTGACCGAAGTAATTGCGAATATCAAAACCATCGGTCAAGTGACGCGGAAGTCCCTCTTTGTACCACCGCTCAAGCGTCTTGTCCCACCACGGCGCCCACTCAAAAACCGGAAGGCGGTCAACCGGCTCAAATCTCATGACCCGCTGAAAACGCTCTCGATTCGTCATCTCAACTTCGTCTTGTCCGCAGATGCCTTGCCAGTAGTTGCATGGCTACTCAAAAAAGCACCCGTACGGGCAACGCAATACCTTTAAGGATTCACTAAGCGTTGCGGCTCGATGGGCAACATATGCATTGGGGTATTGGTCCACCTGGTCACACCGTTCCGAGCCCGAGCGGCAAAATACTTTCGCACAACCTGCATGTACCTACTCGTAAGCGACCACATCAGCGTCGGACCTCGGCTTCAGCATACGTACATATCCTGCACCGATGTCATACGTAGTGCTGATGCCCGTCAGCACAACAAATTTGCCCTTAGCCGGTGAAGAAACGAGCGATGTGGTGTCAACCCGAACGCCAATATGACCAGACCCGTCGCTATACCCAATCCCATCATCAACATAGCAGAACCCGGGTTCGCTGTGGGTAACCCGACCTGCGATACGCACGAGCAGACCAATGTTGTTTGTGCCCAACCCATCTTTGACGCCTGGCGTGTTTGCGTTAAGTGCTTCTCCGCCGAGCGCCGAGTTTTTCATAATAGGCGCATCTGGGATGGTACCCTGCCCCCCAACCTGAACAGAGGCATTCGACAGCCTACGCTCTGCCCTCAGAATCTGGAGAACGCCAGACACATTTACATTCGTACCAGGGTTAGGACCGGAACCTTCAACCATAATACCCGAACTACCATCTGGCTCTTCAATGTAGATGTAACTACCGAAGTTTGCCGTAACCACCTTATTAGCGAGACTTACTGCAACACCGTTTGGCAGAGCCTTCGCCTCCGCTATAGTCTGAACAGGCTGCGCGTACTGATATGGACCAAGGTCAACGGTGCCATTCGGTACTCCCTCAGCATTACAACCCTTTAAGTGGAGATACCAGTGCCCGCTAGATGAAGCGTTGACTGTCAGCACCCCCGAATTCCACACCGCCTCCGAACCGGTCCATGTGTGTGTAGGAGACTGGTCCCAAGCATAGCGGTAATACTCAACCTTCCCAGGACCAAATCCGCCAACCGCCGTGAAACTGAAGGACGGCGTGTTATACCAGACCGAAGTAGATCGGTTGCAAGTAACATTGGAAGTAGTAGGTGGCACAGATAAAGTATACTTTGAGGCCAAAGGTCCGGGTCCTGCCATTACCCCTTCGCAATTTGTGGCTTTTCCTTGGAAGGTGTATTGCGTGTTTGGCGAAAGACCGGTCCATGTAATTGCATTTACTCCTTCGTTACCTTCTTCCCATGTGCCTCCGTCTTTCGCAATGTAAATCCTTGCTAATAAATGCAACTTGCTCGCATCTACATTAGCCAGCCGTGTCTTCATGCTAGACTCAGTAACGTTCTCAAACGAAGGAGCCTCTGGCACAACCTGCAATGTATACCTGGTAACAGAATTGCTCTCCGGAGAAAGGTTCTGCGCCGCATCGTATGCCCGCACGGTATACGAGTACGCAGTGTTCGCGACGCGCCCAGTGTCGGTATAACTTGTACTCGTTGAAGTGGCAACCCAAGAGCCATCACGGTAAATGCGGTAGCCCACAACACCCACGTTGTCTGTGGATGCGGACCAGTTTAATGCAATCTGGCTCGTAGAAATCGCTGTCGCTGTAAGGTTGCTCGGAGCAGACGGTGGCTGAGTATCTGGAGCACCACCTCCTGTTAGAAAACGGACAGCGTCAGCGATGACTACGCTTCCTGTCGCGCCTGTTCCATTGCCCAGTCTGACATAACCTGTCGTACCTGTAATAAATGGGCGCGTCGTGATCAAGTTCCACTGGGCACCGCCGACCTGCTGATTCACATTAACGACTGTCGAACCGCCATTGTACGCCACCGTGTAAGGTGCATTTGTCGCACGATTGGTGCCGCTGACATACCACACATAGACCTCATAATCACCCGCAACGACAAGGTTCGGTCGGAAAGTCGCTGTCGCCGTATCCGTTACAGCTGTGCTAGCCCAGCGATAGTCTGCTCCATATTTACCAGAGTATGTACCTGTGCTCCAGGATCCTGTAAACGTAGCATCTGGATTATCGATTATTACTTCTGCGTATGCAGGTGTCGTAACTACCACAGGGTTGCTGAGTGCCGACTCGTTACCTGACCCGTCATACGCGGATACGCTGTATGTGTATGTGGTATTAGCCGAGCAAGTAGTGTCTGAATAACTTGTTGTGCCGCTGGTTCCAATTTGGTTTCCATTTCGATAGATCTTATAACCAGCCACCCAGACGTTGTCCGTCGAAGCACTCCATGCAAGATTCACCTGAACAGGCGACACTGCCCCTGCCGTAAGGTTTTGCGGCACACTCGGCGGCTCAGTATCCGGAGTGCCCCCCACTTGGATCGTCGTCTCACATACGGCGCCGAACCACTGATACCCTTCGCGAAGCATCCGCCAGTCGGTGTGATAGTTGCCCGCTGACGTCGGTGCCGCCAGATCAAAAGTGAAGGTAAAAGTATTGCCAGGACCTACCTCCGTCGTGACATCGTGTCGAATCTGCGTGGTAAACGGGTCTGAATCGTTGACTGCGCCCAATTTAAAGCCCCGGGATTGATTCCAAAGCACCCCCCTGTTTCGGAAAGTAATGTGAACAGTCCGCGTCTCCCCGGGTGCCATGCTAGTAGGGAGATCGTGGCTCACAAGTTCATTTGAGTAAAAGCCCCATGTGGGACTTACGTTGAAATAATCACACACACCTTTATATACTCCCCACATCGCTGCGGAGCGGAAGAAATTGTCCTTCAACTGCTGTACGTCAAGGTCACAACTATCATGAAATCCCAATTCCAAAAGTATCGCGGCTCGGTCAGGTATCCGTATCTCACCGTACGCGCCATTTGAGTCATGAATACCGCGATTCCGCCAACTGGCAAGCGGTATCTTGTTCTGTATTGCATCAATCAAAGCCGCATTTACTGCATTGGCAAGATTCTGGCTTACCGTGCACCATGTCGCATGCTCCGACGAACAATCATAATACATGTCTGAGCCGGTGGGGCAAGCGGTGCCATAACAGTCGCCTGATAATGCATTCGTGTGGATGGAAATATAGATATCAGTATTGTCATAATCAGAGGCCAGCGGTCTTGCGCGTATATCATCATTCCATTCATTCGCCCCTGACCCCGTAGTACAATCGGTCGTACTGCCCCACACAGAACACGGATAACCGAGATGCTCCAACCAGTATACGGAACACATTTGCCACCATGGAGTCCCACACCAATGATTGCCGTAGTTCTTATCCATACACCGAGGGACCTTAACCGTCATCCCCTCAGATTCCAAGTAGGCTTTCAGGTATTGGCATATTTCGATATTGTGATCATCCTCACGGCTAAGAGTGTCCCCGCAAGTCGGACTCCGCTGGAAACCCCATGCACTCCCATTCCACACTCGGCCATGCCCAGGTGACAGAGTAATGCTTCGACCGTTCAGGCTTCCCGTAACGCGGAGTCCGTCAGCGACCGCAGAAGAAGTCACCCCGGACGGGCTCACCCTGGGTACAGCAGGAAGGTACTCGTGCAATGGCTTGCCGTCAGCAAGCATTCTGATGTTATGGTCGAGCCCGAACTGCATGAGGGTATAGCGCACCTGGTCATGTATGTCCCAGAGTTTCTTCTCGTCGAGGCCTGCGAGCACCTCAGCGGAAAACACTATCACAGTTCGGTCACTTTCGACTCTAAGGCCAAGCACTTTGGTCCCAGGAGGTACTGCAGAAACGAGCAACTCTCCATTAACGGGATCAATGACAGGATTGGCAAGCGCCGAGACTGCAGAAATCGGGTCCGCGACCTCAGGACGATTCACAGCCCTCATTCCTCCGTCTTCAGTAAGGTACACAACCAGCGCTCCCTGCGCACCTGTTCCACAAACAAGGATCAAAGCAGCAAAAAGGCATATACTTCTCATAAGACCACCTCATTGAAGCACACGGCTTAGTTTATGGCGTGTGGCTGGCCATCTCTACTTTCAATGTGCCAAAGAATAAGCACGGCTAAGCACGGACTCCGTCATTGCCCGTGGTATATGACCCTGTCACCGTTGTCTCGCGGTCTGACGATAGGAATGATTGTCACACCGTCTACACATGTGGAGGATATGCCGCGAATAACCACATAATCATCAACGTTGAACGGACCGCTGATTCTAGACGTATCAACCCTTATCCCGGCATGCCCCGTACCGTCGTCCGGGACTGAGCCGTCATCTACATAGATGAATCCGGAATCAACTGCGCTGATCTTTCCTGACGTCACCACCAGAAGACCAACATTGTTTACGTCTAATCGCCCAGGGAGACCCGGCGTCCACGCGTTCAGTGCCCCTCCGCCAATGTACCGGTTAGACAGGAAAGCAGGCTCCGGTATAGTACCACTTGAACCTGTGACAACATTGGCATCAGTGATTCGCCGCTCACCATCGGCCAGGGACAAGACGCCCGAAACCGTGCAAAGAACGCCGGGGGCAGGTCCATCGCCGTCAATGCGGAGCCCTGTGTACAGGTTATTTCCCGATGTCCCGTTTTCTTGAATATAGAAGAACTCATCAAAATCTCCCGTTACCACCTTATCCACCAATGAAAGAGCAGTCCCGTTGGGCAAGTTCTTCGCTGCACTAATTGTCTCAACAACAGGCGCATATTTGTATGGACCCAAATCAAGGGTCCCATTTTCGACACCCTCGCCGTTGTACCCCTTGACGTGAAGGTACCAGTCTCCGGCAACTGTAGCGCTCAGGTTTAAGTTGCCCGCGCCCCACTGGGGCTCCGAACCGGTCCATGTGTGTGTAGGAGACTGGTCCCAAGCATAGCGGTAATACTCAACCTTCCCAGGACCAAATCCGCCAACCGCGGTGAACGTAAACTCGGAATCGGGCAACCACACTGACGCCGGTTTGTCGCACGTTACCGTGCTGGTGCTCGGAGGCACAGAAAGTGTATAACATGAAGCCGATGCAGATGGAGGACCCTCGATTGTTCCATTCCGCGCATGAACATGCCGCGTGTACTGAGTGTTTGGGCTCAGCCCGCTCTCGTCTATAAATGATGCGTTTCGTCCTGCTGTACCCTTTACATTATGGCTTGCATCATGCAGTCGGAAACCTGTTTCGTTATTGGATGAATCGGTGAAGTTCCAACGGATACTCGTCGTGCTGAGAGCGGTGGGCGCATTCATCACAGGCGGAGTGCTTCCAGATGCCGTAAACTGCGCATCATCGAATAGTGACTCACAGGCTACGTTGTACTCACGACCAAGATTTACGCGTGAGAACCCAAACGTATCAACATTTGCCGGACGAGGCAAACTGCCTTTTTTCACGCCATCAACGTAGAACTTAATTTCCGATGTTCCCACCATTATCTTAAAATGCCGCCATGCGATGCTTCTAGTGGCAAGTTGCGGTGCCCAAAACCATGTGCTGCCGTCGTACACAGCGCCCGAATATGCGTTACGAGCGGACGGCGGGTAAGTACCAAGGTACGCAGAGAAAACAAGTGTGCTACCATTAAATCCTCTGACATGAATACCCTGGTTGCTGTCGTCAACCCCACCTGTATCAAAGAACCAACAGTCAAACGACCCGGTGGCGAAAGTATCTGGCAGTGCCCGGTATGCGAATGAACCCTGGTTACTCGTAGAGCCCGGCTGTGTAAGGGCAGCACCAATCCCCGAATACGTACCATGGTGCTCATCTGTGTAAAACAAGAGCCCCCTCGAGGTGCCATCAGCCACAACGTCGGCAGGCCAGTAGTTCATGTTCGGAAATCCGTCCTGAAAAACTACTGTATGCGTTATGGTCGCAGACGGCGCGCTCTGAGACGATTCATTCCAAACCGCATCGTACGCGCTGACAGTGTATGTGTAGGTGGTATTTGAAGATAATCCTGTGTCCGTGTACGAAGTAGAAGTCGTTGTCGTAAGCGGCGACCCATTTCTATATATGCGGTAGCCAGTTACGCCTACGTTGTCCGTTGAAGCAGACCAACTTATCTCTACCTGGCTGGTCGAAATGCTTTCAGCCAAAACATTCTGTGGGACACTCGGCGGGTCGACATCCGGGGGGCCAGTAACCTCGATTGTCTTGCTCACAATTGGTCCAAACCACGTGTATCCTTCTCTCATCATTTGCCAATCAGTAACGTATGTGCCCCCACAGTTAGGCGCCGTCAAAACAAATGTGAAGGTATACGTCTCGTTTGGTCCTACCTCACTGCTCAGACCATGACGGATTTGCGTGGTGAACGGGTCCGAATCGCCCACGGCACCCAGCCGGTACCCTCTCGCATGTTTCCATAGCACCCCTTTGTTGCGGAAAGTAATATGGACAGTGTACTGGTGAGCCGCCTCCATGGCGGTTGGAATATCTTCGCTGACTAGTTCCGCCGAATAGAAGCCATAGGTTGGCGTTTTGTTGAAATACTCACAAATCCCCTTGTACATCCCCCACATAGCGGCGGAGCGGAAGAAGTTGTCCCGCAGATGCTCCGAATTGGCATCGTAATTACAACTGTCATGAAAAGCCAATTCAGTCAAGGTGGCCGCTCTGTCGGGTATACGAATCTCGCCGTACGCACCATTGGAATTCTTCACGCAGGCGCCATGACAAGACCACGAAGCGTCAACTTGACCTTGGATTGCGTCCATGATGCCATTGTTTATCTTGGTCGCAAGCGTCTGGCTTATCGCTCCCCACGGTGCATGCTCGTCGCTAGCGTCGTAGTATGTTTCTGTACCAGTCGGACACCCTGACCAACAGTCACCCGCATAACCATTCGTGTGCAGGGACACATATATGTCGCTATTGTCATAGTCCGAGGCCAGCGGTCTCGCGCGGATATCATCATTTACTTCACTCGCGCCGTCCCCAAGAGAACATCCTGAGTAACTACCATATACGCTGCATGGATAGCCGATTTGTTTCAACCAATAACATGCTGCCATTTGCCACCATGGTGATCCGCCCGCCCACGGCGAATTGCCATAGTTCTTGTTCGTGCAGCGCACCATCTTGACTGTTGCGCCATCGTTTAACAAATATGTCTCGAGGTACTGACACATCTCTAGGTTGTGGTAATCCTCTTCGTTCAGCGGAGCACAGTACGCAGGTCTCTGCGTACTCCAACCACTACCGGTCCAATATTTTCCGTGTCCTGGCGAAACCGTAATTTTCTTTCCAGATAACGAATTGACACCGACCTTGATGATTGACGCAGTTCCCTGCTCCGTTGGACTGACAGAGGGGGTGCCTGGAAGATACTTGTAAAGAGGTGTGCCGTCTGCCATGATTAACACATCTGTATCCAAACCAAATTGCGCTAGTGTACGACTCACCTGTCGGTATATTGTCGCCAGTTTCTCTTCGTCCAATCCTGTGGACAGTATTTCTCCAGAAAAGTCCACAATTGTAGTATTTCCGTCCACGCGCAGATCAAGCACGGTGGTACCACTCGGTATTGCTGAAGTCAGTTGTTTCCCCGAAACATAGTCCACACCAGGGCTAGCCAAAGCCGCAACCGCAGACACTGGATCGGAAACGTCCGGTCGGATTACTCCGTATAGACCACCAAGGTCATCCACGAAAAATACGGTCGCCGATGCGTATGCTGATCCTGAGAGACATGCGGACATGAAAATGATTGCTAGAAGAAATCCCCATTTGCACATTGATTCGCTCCAATGCCAATTATTGCCCACTCATGTGGTCGAAGAACGCACGGGGTAATTATAGCATCTGAAAAAGCAAGCAGGAATAGGTAAATTTACTAGTTATGCGACCAATCGAAAAGCAAGCCGGGAACCACAGGGCTCCCGGCTCAAGGCTAGCGCCTCAACGGGGTTTGATCTAGCCGCTATTGCTTGTTGTACTTAACAGCATCGGCAATCACAACCAAGGATGATTCACCAGTCCCGTTGCCCAACTTTGTGTATCCAGTTGTACCAGCCGCAAATGGTTTGTTTGTCACCAAAGTAACCCACGTACCACCATTTGCTGTCTGGTTGACCTGCACGGTTTGTGATCCACCATTCCAGTAAACGGTGTATGGAGCCTTCGCGGAACGATTCGAACCCGAGCGATACATGCAATAGACATTGTAGTTGCCAGACGCTTCAAGGTTCGGCGTCCACTTTGCCCATGCTGTTTCGCTTGAGGCTGTGCTGTAATAGCGGTAGTCACCATTGTAAGCAAGCGATGGGTCACATGTGGATGTGGTCCACGAACCCTGATACGTTGCTGCTTCTTCGTCTATGATGTATTCCGTCCGTGCAGGAGTAGTCACGACCGCCTGGTTACTCTTGCCGGACTCATTGCCAGCCTCGTCGTACGCACTAACCTCATAGGTGTATGTGGTGTTGGACGTGCATGTTGTATCGGAATAACTGGTTGTCGCGCTCGTCCCTATTTGCGAACTATTGCGATAGATCTTGTATCCGGCAACGCCAATATTGTCTGTAGACCCAGTCCAGGTCAAGTTGACCTGAGTGCCAGATACAGCGGTGCCCTGCAGGTTTGTAGGAGTGCTCGGTGCCTGTGAATCGAGGTAAGTTATGTACTTCCAGCGCACCGCATCAGCGATAACCGCAAGCCCGCTCTCACCCGTGTAATTGCTAAGTTTTACATATCCCGTCGTGCCAGTGTTGAATGGCTTAGTCGCAATGTAATTCCACTGTCCACCGTTTACTGTTTGGTTCACTAAGATGGTAGTGGAACCAGTCTTGTAATAAACCGTGTACGGCGCTTTCGTTGTCCGGTTTGTTCCTGAACGGTAATAGACATATACGTCATACGTACCTGCATAGTTCAGGTTCGGCGTCCACTTTGCCCACGCTGTCTCACTGCTAGTGGAAGAAGTCGTGTACTTGTAGTCACCATTGTATGCAGCAGGAGCAGTGGCGGTGGCTGCGGTCCAGGAACCATACCAGGTGCAGGATTCCTCATCAATTATCACTTCATAGTTCGGTGGCGTGGTGACGACGACGCCGGTACAAAGCGAGGACTCATTCCCCGATGTATCAAACGCAGACACCTGATATGTGTAAGTCGTATTCGCTGAGCACGTTGTATCCGTGTAACTCGTTGTCTCACTGCTTCCTATGTTGGAGCCATTCCGATAGATCTTATATCCTGCAACCGCACGATTGTCTGTCGAGGCACTCCAACTCAGATTAACAGTCGTCTGGTTCGGAGGCCAACAGGTCAGATTTGTGGGGACACTTGGCGGAGTAGTGTCGGGCGACCCAGATACCGTAATCGTCTGGGAACATGTAGCCCCGAACCACTGATATCCCTCTCTCAACATTCGCCAATCGGTTACATATGTCCCGGTTGTCGAGGGAGCCGTGAGCGTCAAATTGAAAGTATACGTACCACTCGGTGGGACTTCGCTAGTAACATCGTACCGGATCGTACTTGTGAATGGGTCAGAATCACCTACTGCGCCAAGTTTAAATCCCCTAGACTGGTTCCACAACACGCCCCTATTCCTAAAGGTGATATGCACATAAGCCCGCTCACCAGGAAGCAAGGAACTCGGAATGTCATGGCTCACTAATTCGTCTGAGTAGAAGTCCCACGTAGGCGTTTGTCCGAAGTAATCACAAACGCCTTTGTAAATACCCCATGCTGCTGCAGATCTGAAGAAATTGTCTTTCAGATGCTGCACGTCATGGTCGCACGTGTCATGGAAGCCTAACTCCAACAATATGGCAGCGCGGTCGGGTATCCGTATCTCTCCATACGCTCCATTTGAATCATGGATGCCACGGTTGTTCCAGTCGCTATCTGGTATCTTGTTTCGGATCGCATCAATCAGTGCATTGTTCACAGCAGTCGCGAGGTTCTGGCTAACCGTGCACCAAGAAGCATGCTCACTGCTGCAGTCATAATACATGTCCGAGCCCGTTGGGCATGCGGTCCCATAGCAGTCGCCGCTGTAAGCATTAGTGTGGAACGAAATGTAAATGTCCGTTCCGTCATAGTCGGACGAAAGTGGTCGCGCCCGAATATCGTCGTTCCATTCGTCTGCGCCCGAGCCCGGTGTACAGTCCGTAGTGCTCCCCCAGACTGTGCATGGATAACCCTTATGCCAAAGCCAATACACTGAACACATTTGCCACCACGGATAACTTACAAGGGGGCACGTTCCGTAGTTCTTATCCAAGCATCGAGGAACTTTTACTGTCATTCCGTCTTGCTCGAGATACGTCTTGATGTACTGACAGATTTCGACGTTGTGGTCGTCCTCACGCGACAACTGTCCCCCGCACGTCGGACTCCGCTGGAAGCCCCAACTTGACCCACTCCAGACGAGCCCATGTCCTGGAGACAAGGTGACACTCCGTCCAGACAGCGTACTTAGGCCGACGTCAGAACGCGGCTCGATCACTGGTGCCGGCTCGGCGTATTCAGCAAACGGCACGCCATCTGCTAGTATCGAGACATTCATGTCGATGCCCCAAGACCTGAGCGTCCACTTTACCTGATCAAAGATTCCAGCCAGTTTCACCTCGCCAGCGCCACCAGCAACAAGTCGCTTGGAAAAGTCAACGACCGCTCTGTCTCCCTCTATTCTGAAGTCGAGCAGTTTTGTTCCGCGCGGTATCGCCGATACGGCACCCAGGCTAAGCGGAGTAGCCGGCGGAGGCGAAGATAGAAGAGAGAGAGCCGAAAGCACATCCACAGCCTGCGGGTGGTTGATCACGATTATCCCACCTGAGGCGTCTATATAGGCGACGGGTCCGGCGTGGGCATAGCCCAGAAGACTGATACACCATGCCGCAACGAGGAATAGCAGCAAGCGTGGTGAAAGATGGGGTCTTTTCATTTGCATCCCTCCTATGGTGTTGTGCTTGCTCGCTTAAGCAGACGGTGGTGGCCATAGTAACAAGGATGCGGGAACCATCAACTTCGAGTAGCGAGCCTTACCCTGGTTATTATACTAGCCCTCGGCTAACCTGTCAATTATGTAAAACGCAAATTTTAGACACAAGAGTTTGCGTTACCGATTGCACATACTTATGCGCTCTGCAGTGTCCGGCACCGAGACTTGCCATGCCGTGTCGGATGCGGAAACAAAGCCAGGTTGCAAGAAGTCCAGTAAGCACTTGCTTAAGTTCGCCCAGACACAAGGCTCGAAATTATTGGCTATTACAGAACCTCCTCACCGCCCGAATAGTGCTTCTGACCAGATTAGCCAGCACCGCCGGTCTGCACGCGGCAGAATGCACTAAGCGCGGTTTTGATGATCTCTACAGCGCCATCGTTGTCGAACTTGTCCATCCAAATAGTAAGGTCATAATGAACGTTACGTACTCTCTCACGACCAAACATCTTCACCAGGAACTGATGCCGCTCTTTGTCAGACTTCTTTATCCGTTTTTCAGCATCTTCGCGGGACATGGCTTCATACTTCATCATGTTCTCGATTCGCAAGTGCTCGGAAGCATCAATGCGCACGTTCAGCGCCCCAGGCAATATGAAGTTTGCACCCCGTCCCAGAATTATTGCATTGCCAAGGCTTGCAATTGAAATAACTGCCCTCACCAGGTGCTTAAGGTAAAGGAAGCCAGCCATGTCGTACGCACCCAAGATTGACCTCACAAGTAGTTCAATCTCCGAAATCGTTCTTTCATCGAAAGCCTCGACGACCTTTCTAGATACCTGCGCGTCATTGGCCATTGCATCCAGCAACTCCTTGTCCCACAGACTCCATCCCAGTTCTTCCGCGAGCTTCTGAGCAATAATCCTGGCGCCGCTGCCCATCGTCCGAGAAATTGTAATGACAGGCATTGTACACGGCCGCCCTGCTGACTCAGCCTCCTGACGCGCAAGTTCTGACTTTCTGACCTGTTGAGCTACCAATTCCTCTATGGATTTTGGCATCGCTTACCCTCGCTTCGGTATGTCGCTAGGTACCCTACCGTGACAAGTCTAGCCTCCAGGGAGTTTTATGTCAAACGCCGCTGCTAATTCCCAGCAGGATATTTAGTGCATGCGTCAAACTAGAACACCGAGGGTTAATTCTATGCATTCGGTCTCAATTCCGCCGCAGGAGGAAAGCAGGTATGCAAAGGTTTTTCATGTTCTTGTGCGTTCTTGTTTCCGTCGCCACAAACAGCGTATTTGCTCAGCCAAGAGCCATAGGCGTTGCAAAGCCGACGGTACCCGTGGTTCAATCGCCAATTGCGACAATCCAGAAAAGTTTCCTTGCTACCGTCAATTCGCAGAAGTGGAGTGATGCAAAAAAGCAAGAAGTCATATCGGCCTTCAATAATCTTCCACAAGGTATGCAGGAAGCTGTTGCTGCGAGTTGGGATAGTAAACTTGCCGCACAACTGGCAATGCCCGCAGTAAAACTAACCGACCAAATCCGAGGACCAATTGTTCCATTCCAACCACTCAGAATCTCGCGCGTCTGGCCCGAAAGTGGCGACGGTAGTCCACTCTCATGGCTTCTGGTATACGGGCAAGGCATCAACCAAAATTGCCAGATTTGGTTCAATAATATCGCGCGCACTACGTACTACATGCCATGGGGAGAGGACTTTGGCGTATGCGTTGGCTGCCAGATCCCAATAGTACCTGTCGCACAGTCCTATGACCTCTACGTCAAGGATACATCCGCTAACAAGACAAGCAACCATCTCAGTTACAGAGTAGTTGCACCCAGAGGCTGGCGCGGCAATCACGGTTGGCAATTTCGAAATTTCACGGAAAGTACAATACCATGGGAGTGCTTCCGCCATTACTTTGGCGCAAATGAGGTCGAGGACCGATCCGGGAACCACCTACCCGCGGCGCAGGCGTGGTACGACAGCACGTACAAAAATGTCGGTGCCGGTGGCAATTGCTTTGGAATGACACTTGCCGCAGAGCGATTCTTTTTCTGGCAGCCCTGGTGCCTTTATGAATCCTGGTGGGTTGCCAATCGCCTACCCAGAGCCTGGGACTATACCTTAGTCAATGAGGTTCGCCGCACCATAAACGAGCACCAGGGTGCACAACTCGAAGCAAGCATAATGGCGAACAAACTCTCGTTATTGGAAAACCAAGATAATAATCAGGCGTGGCAACGGTGCAGGGATCTGATCGGACGGGCTGGCTCCACCGATAACCCACTCCTAAGCATATATGGCCCTGGCTGGGGGCACTGTGTATGGCCGTACAGTACCGACGAGGTAGACAACACCCGCCGTATCCACATTTATGACAATAATGTCCCGTACTCCGAAAATGAGCCCATGAATTCGACAACAATCGTGCAAATAGACAAGACTACAGGGCAGGTCACATGGAACGGAGCGAATAGAATAATTTGCCGGAGTTACGCTGACACCACTCCTGCAGACCCTCACCTTCCCACCGAGGCGACAGATGGTGAGGCAGCGCTGATGACCACCGTGGTCGTTGAGAAACCTGCCACTGTGTCGCAAATTCGAGACGAGAATGGCAGAACTTTCTACGTTAATGGTGTCATCAACGAGAACAAAACAACAAGGATTCCCAATTCCATGCTGTTTGTCCCTGATACTGGTACGACACCCGATCCTAACTTCCCACTCGTCTATGTTTTTGGGAACTCTAAGGGTAAGAGTTTCCAAATTGAGACGAGCGGCGTACGAGGGAAAAGGGTATGGTCTTTTAACCCAGGCATTGTCTTCGAAGTGCGTCCTGAGGCAGAGCAGGCTGTCCTCACATTCGAAAAGGTACTCACAAACCAAGTTAGACTCGACTCCAAGTTAAACGGTACAGGACAGATAAGAATAATTATGAAAGTCGCTCAACAACATGAGCGCGTTATGAATCTGAGAATTCTTGAGAGCGCCGAAAACATCCGACTGATTCCAAGTGCTGACAAGAGCAGCGTCACTGTGGAGAACCCGAGTGGCAGGCAGATCAGATTTGAGCTCGAGGTACAAGCATTCCAGAATGGCACAATCAGAACTCTGAGTTTACCACCTCAGACTTTGGCATCTCAAACCGGTGCGTTATTATCACCAGAATGGACACGGGTACAGGAAGTGCAATTAGAGATGAAGAACTTGCAAACTGGAGTTCGAATAAGAAGTGAAGTCCTGCGTGCACGCTAAATCACGCTATGCACTATCCTGGCTTAACGTGCCACAAAATCATTGACAGGTCATTCAAGGTATGACGGTAACCTCTGTGGCCCGGATTAGCGGATAAAGCGCTGACATGTACTCGTAACACGAACTTATACCAGTCACTTTGACGTACTGCCCCTGGACAGGAATCGCTAAGCCAGGGGCGCTTATTTTAATTCCTATGTGTCCAAAGGCATCGGTCAGCCCGGCACCATCGTCAATCCAGAAGTCACTACCACTCACATGAGTGACTCGACCTGTGGTTGTGATCAGTAAGCCTATATTATTCAGATCGTTGGAGCCCGCCGTCCCGCGCTGTCCGGCGCCAGTCACTGCGTCATAATGCCAGTTTGCGCCGCCAATCCCTCTGTTGACCATTAACATACTCCTGGGCTGGAGAACCGCACCAATCTTGCATTCCATTGCAGTGATCTGCCGCTCACCGCCGACTGTTTCGATTCGTCCCCCGACTTCCACCTCTTTCCCAAAACCTAGCCCGGCAGGTGGCTCCAGCCATGCTACTCGGATGCCCGACGATCGCATCTGTTCCTGCATATAGAAACAATCGGCAAAGACCGCTGTGACAACCTTGCCACTCAGCCCTACCGTCGTGTTGTCAGGAAGCAATTTTGCCGCGCCAATTGTAGGTGCATAGTTCTGAACCACCATGATCCCGTCCGAAGTGCCCACTGCACTCCAGAGTCCGGCCCCATTCTTAGCCTTTACAAGTACGTAGTATACCTGCCCATATGATAGCGCGAGGCCACTCCTTGTCGCTTCCGTGCTGCTCCCAACGCTGACCCACCCACCACCTGGTATGATTCCCGACTCCTGCGTGGTGGAGCTGATAGCATATTGGTACTCTGCTATGCCAGACTCGGGGTCAGAAGCCGCCCACATCGCGTGGATGCTACTCGTGCTCAGCGTATAGGCACCATCATCCGCTACTACAGGACTAGCGGGCGGCGTCGAATCTGGTCCCATCAGGGTCCAAGTCCCTGCGCCGCTCACCCGCTTTACTACAAGATAGCCTGTTTCGCTAATACTAGGAGTGAACTGAAGATGCTCGTCCACGCCATCGCCGACGGAGGTACTGTATGCACGAATGACCGGATTACCCTTACTGTCCGGTGTTGCACCATAGATGTAGATATCAAAATCGCCACCCTCCGGGACGTTCAAAAATAGGTCCACGGGCGTGCCTGCCACAAGGTTTATCTTTCGCGCCCAAGCGCGTCTGTCGTAATAGCCTCCTCCTGTTGTCTCACTCCAGGCTGCCCAGTCGTAAGTCAGACTCGCAGCTTCGACTGCTGCATCTACGTTGATCAATCCATAGCCCTCGCACAAATCCTTTGGCGATCCTGCCCTGCCAAGCAGCGGGTCATTCCCCGAGCCCACCTCTCTCGGAGCATTCGACTCAGTGCAAGTTGCACAGAGAAGCATTTTGACAAGAAGAGGGTTGCTACTCGAACTAAAATTCCAAACCAAACCATGGTTTTCAAGTGCCTGTATAACAAGCGCTGCTGCGCCTGAGACTATGGGAGCGGCGGCAGACGTACCTGCGACATTAACGTAGTCGTTGGAACGTTGGTCTGCAAATGTCATGCTTCTGGCATCGCAGTCGTTTGAGTCTGCAGAGATTATCAAGGAATAATAAGCAGAACCTCCAGGAGCCATTACGTCAGGCTTGTAATCCTCATCCGACCCCGGGCTTTGAAATCCAGTGCTCGAGTATTTCGTCAATTGGTTTATATCATTGCTTGCGGCAACGGTAATGGCAAGACTCGCCCGACCTGGATCATCTATAAGGTTTGTCGGATTGGTTCCCGGACCATCGTTGCCAGCAGAGCACACAGCCACGATCCCGTTGTTCACCATGCTGTTGACCTTTGCACGCAGTGTGGTGTCAATGCCGGGGTCACCATTGACGCCAAGGCTCAGGTTCACAATCTTGATGTTATACGTACTTCTTTTCGACACCAGATCGTCGATTGCCTCACCGATGTCTGTGGTAGTAGCAGTTCCAGTATTTGTGAACACCTTGCAACATGCCCAGTAACAGCCGGGAGCGACTCCCTGAAATGTATTGAACCCGTCCCCCACCGGCGCATAGGTCACAGTATTCGCAATCGCATACTTAGTAATGGTTCCCGAGGCGTTTTGCATCAAGCCAGCGGTATAATGATTGCCGGACACAGAAACAAAGTTCCACGTATTCGAAATCGGAGACGCTCCATTTGAAGGTGAACCTACGGCATTGTAACTGCCTGTGTTTCCATCAGAGCGTCGAAGCAAATATAAGTCGGTCGTGCCGCCGCCAAGCCACGTGGCTGTGCTGCTGTACGCCACCGAAATCCCCGAAGGAATGTGAATAGGCGAGGGGTAGAAGTACCCAGACGGCAGACCCGACATATCCCCACTGTCCGTGTATTGGAGCAATGTCGTCATTGCTCCCGCAGCCGAACCCGTGCCTACGGCGATAGCAGTCACATGTGTCCCATGACCGATATAGTCCACTGCGTTTCGCTCTCTGTCTGCGGTCCAATCCTTCCAATACCTCATTCGCCCCGAAAGATCTGTGTGGGAGTCGTCACAGCCTGTGTCAATAATGCCGATAGTCGTACCTGCACTCCCGGTATAGCCGAGAGGAGCACCAGCAAATCCTGAGGCCCACACAGGTCGAATGCGCGCTGTACGAGTTGCCTCGTCCATGTGGCACACAACTGGCTGGTCGTCCACAATTGCAACTAGCGATTCGCCCATTCTCCGAGCAACCTCTTCAACAAACCTGAGTGGGACCCAGCCAACCCACCCGTAACTAACCGCCTGATAAACATACTCGATCTGACCAAACCTCAGGAAGTCATCTATCTGTTTCTCCGTAATCCGCCTGCTGAACACCAGTTCGACTTTCACCGGCTGATCAAGTTCGCTTTCAATTGCGGCACGCTTTCCCGGCTCACGTGCTTCAGCCAACCTACTCCGAATCGTCCTCAGCCGTTCTTCGAGACGATCGCTCACACGTGACATGTCCTTATCGCAATCGCGAGGATGAACAATAATCGGCTTGACTACAGGCTCGGGCGGTGGGGCAAAACGTAAGCCGGACTGAGCAAGAGAGTACGCTGACCCATGCAGCAGCACAAGTATCAAAATGACAAGACGTAAGAATATGCAACGAGAGCCAAGATGGATTTTGGTGCTCATCGGACCCTCTTTTCCCTACCGACTCTAGTGGTCGGTCTCACGGAAGGCAAGACTTGTGGCAAATTTCGGGGCACTGTCTTTTCACGAGGAAACAGATTGCCCAAGTCGTTTGACAAAAATTTATCACACAAACTTCAATCCGTCAATACCAGTTTTGCAAAGGAGGGAGTCTCGACATTAAACTAGAATACTAAATCAAAGTCTACAAGAGGCATTACCTAGCCTTAAGCCGATCGAACTATAAGGAGGACAAGTTGGCAGTAAGAGAGGCAATTTTGAGCCCAGAAGAGGTTAAGCGTTTAGAAGAAATTGCTCGCGAACTTCGAGCATACAATCTCATCTCAATTTATGCGGGAAGGTCAGGACACCCAGGCGGCACTCTCTCAATCATAGACATAGTCACCGTGCTGTACTTCCACACCTTAAATCACCGGCCAGATGATCCCTGCTGGCCGGATAGGGATAGGGTATTTTGGTCAGCAGGACACAAAGCGCCTGCATTGTATGTTGCACTTGCGCGAGCCGGGTACTTCCCAATCGAGCAAGCAATGTGCCTTAGGCAATTAGGTAGTCCATGTCAGGGTCACCCAAATATGCTCGAACTCTGCGGAGTAGAAATATCAAGTGGGTCTCTCGGACAGGGATTAAGCGTCTCCGTAGGAGCAGCGCTTGCCGCACGCCTTAATGGGAAATCGTACAGGATTTATACACTTATGGGCGACGGTGAACAGCAAGAAGGAAGCATCTGGGAAGCTGCAATGGCCGCAGGTCATTACAAGTTGGACAACCTATGCGGCGTGGTAGACAGAAACCGTCTCCAAATTGACGGCTGGACCAAAGACGTCATGGATATAGAGCCAATCGCCGACAAGTATCGTGCATTTAATTGGCATGCAATCGAAATCAATGGGCACGATATCGCTGAAATCGCTGCAGCCTTCGAGGAAGCAAAAGCCACCAAAGGCAAGCCTACGGTCATAATCGCTGATACAGTAAAGGGCAAAGGTGTCTCCTTCATGGAAAACCAGGCAGGTTGGCACGGCATAGCCCCCAATAAAGAACAATTCGAGAAAGCCATCGAGGAACTTCGCTTCCCAGGGCTGACGGATGAGCGCTTGAAAGAACTCCTTGATTACGCGGCAGCACATGCCAAGCGTGCAGACGAACGTGCACGTGCTGCGACTCCTTCATTCAGCCGGGATTATTGGTGGAATGCGCGCGACGATATGAAGGTAGACATGGAACCCACTCGCATGGGCTTTGGAAAAGGACTGGCCGAGATTGGCGACGATCCGAGGATTGTCACACTTCATGCCGACATATCGGCATCCATTCGCATCACCGCTTTCGAAGAGAAAAACCCAGAGCGCAAAGACAGGGTATTTAGTGTGGGCATCGCTGAACAGAACATGATGGCTGTAGCAGGAGGACTCGCCAAAGAAGGCAAGATACCAGTTACTGGTACTTACGGTGTCTTCGCAGCAGGTCGAGCCTGGGATCAAATCCGTACAACAATCTGCTACGGAAACCTAAACGTGAAAATCGCAGGTGCACATGGCGGAATTTCAGTGGGACCGGACGGCGCAACTCATCAGGCTCTCGAAGAAATCAGCCTCATGGCAATCCTTCCAAACATGAAGGTGATTGTTCCCGCCGATTCAATCGAGACTGAGCGAGCAACCAAGATAGGAATCCTGGATATTGTCGGTCCTGTGTATATTCGGTATGCACGTGAGGCCACCCCCATAGTCACGACCTATGACAGCCCGTTTGTATTCGGACAGGCGAATGTAATCCGCTTCCGTGGTGTGAAGCCTCGCTTTGTGGACGCATTCGAAATCATCCTGGCCTCTCAATATGAAAACGAAAATGAAGACCTGGCTATAATAGCCTGCGGACCGATGGTTCCCGAGGCTATGAGAGCAGCATGGATATTGAAAGAAGAATACGGACTGGAAACGCGAGTGCTAAACGTCCATACGGTAAAACCGATTGATCAACAAGCCATTATCAGGGCGGCAAACGAGACCGGCGTTGTGCTCACCGCAGAAGAACATCAGGTGGGCGGTTTCGGCAACATTGTCGCCTCTGCTATCTTGAAAGGCGAACAAAGGCGGGTTTCCTTCGATATGATCGGCGTTCAGGATAAGTTTGGGGAATCTGGGCAGCCGTGGGAGTTGATGCGAGTATTCGGTCTAACAGGAGAACATTTAGCAAAAAGGGCAAAGGAACTCGTAGCAACGAAGTAAGTCGAGGATCAGAGATACCCGGGCATCTTCAGCCGCCGGACCTGCCTAAAGGACGGCGGCTGAATTACATAATCCCTTTGACGACCACACTACCGGTCTTTCAGCATCCGGTAATTTTCCTCAATAGTAGAGATTGCTTCTTCCATGTTCGAGGCATCAAACCGTGCCTCATATATGAAGGCGCCTTGATAGCCGGCTTCTCTCAATGCGTTCAAGAACTCAAGCCAATCAATGACCCCAAGCCCGGGCAGCCAATGCTTCTCCTCGATACCATCATAGTCTGAAACATGAAGAGTCAATAGTCTTCGTCCCAAGGCATGTACTGAGGGTATCAAACGATCTGTAGGAAAGACATGGTTAGTGTCTAGACA
>Ga0123519_10002854_pt1 | contig 28926 bp, 19 predicted proteins | sample YelNatPaOPRAMG02_FD_87396 | JGI IMG/M metagenome (GOLD analysis project Ga0123519, IMG submission 87396) | Hot spring microbial communities from Yellowstone National Park - Yellowstone National Park OP-RAMG-02 (version 2) | ecosystem: Environmental > Aquatic > Thermal springs > Hot (42-90C) ...
AGAACTGAGATTATGCTGAAACTGATCGGATTCGAGATCTTCAAAATGTCCAGGCGGCCGCGAACCTATCTCGGATTTGCGGTGTCTCTGCTCATCAGCATCTGTGTGATGCTCGGTCTTAAATACGGTCATCTGGAGATGGTGTCGACTCATAATATGAACCGGCAGGGTTTCGGGCTTGTCGGTTCACCGATAAACGCCGAGTTTATGTCCTGGATGGTTGTGGGGTCTCCGCTCGCGTTTCCGATCCTGACCATGGTCATGCCATTCTATATCTGCCTGGTATTCGGCGAGATATTCGGCGGTGAAATGGCTGAAGGCACGCTGCGACCCGTGCTTGCTAGGCCGGTCCGGCGCACGACCTTCTTCGTTTCAAAATTCATCGCCGGTCTCATCTACGGCCTCTGCCAGGGATATTTCCTGGGAATATCGGCATACATCATCGGGCTGATTTTCTTCGGCAGAGGCGGATTGATGGCGACCGGCACGTTCGAACATCCGGCTCTTGCCTGGTATGCCGAGGCCCCGGGGCTTGCGCGGCTTGCGTTTGGTTATCTGCTGATGTGCGCCGGCGCCGTCACCGTAGGTATGATCGCCTTCTTCATATCGAGCTGGCTGAATAATTCTCTTGGAGCCCTTGGCGGCTCTCTTATGCTGCTCTTTTCGTGCCTGGTAATCGGCGAAATTCCCTGGTTTAAGCCGATCAAGAACTATCTTTTCACCACGCATCTGTTTGCGGGACAGAATGCGTTTCTCGACCCGATACCCTGGCATGATGTCAAATTTGCGGTCGAATGCCTCGGGGTTTATGTTATCGTGCTGTTCCTGATCTCGCTATTGATCTTCCGTAGAAAGGATGTGCTTGCGTGAGACGAACCATTCCTGCAGTCGTTATAATCACCTGCCTGCTGATTACGAGCCTTGCATCAGCCGCAGGACCTTCCGGCGATGTGATCCTTGCTGCCGTCAAACGCAATTACAGCGCTGTTAATGACTACCGCGCTGACGTATCGCTTACAGTCAAGGGTCCGCAGGTAAGCATCAATAGCATGAAAATGGTCGTCTACTTCAAAAAACCGAACAAAATCCACGCAGACGCAGTAAATGGAATGGCGATGGTCCCAAACGGGACATTCTTTGGTAACCCCTTCGAGCAAATGACCAACTGCCATGCTACCTATGTTCGCACGGAGATGAAACAGGGCAGGCAGTGCAGTGTTCTCAAGCTGAACGGTTCCAATATGATGTCTCCCTCGCAGGGTCTGACTGTGTGGGTGGATAAGGAACGCCTGGTACCTGTCGCGATGCAGTCAGCCGGCGAAGCCGCGCTCAAAACCGTGTGGCGCCATGAGAAAATCGACGGCAAGTACTATCTTCCGGTTGAAATTATCGCTGATATGCAAGCTCCCGAGGGTCCGAATTCCGGTAAGCAGATCAAGGCTACCCTGAAATTCAGTAACTACAGGGTGAACAAAGGCATCAGCGATAAAGTTTTTGAACAGAAGCCCCGAAAGTAAAGGGGGATATGGAGGTAGGGAATTGAGACTACTCTTACGTGCATTTATTATTCTGGCTGCTCTGGCGGTTTCGTGTGCCGTCTGGGCTGAGGGCGTGGTTCCGCCGACTATGGCTCCGACCAAGCCGCTCACAATCAATGAAGCTCTGCAGATCGCGTTTAAGAACAATCCGGATATACGGACCGCGACCGCGCAAGTCAACAGGTCGATTGGCGTCATCGAGGAAGCTCGCGCCAGATTTAATCCGACATTCACCGCTCAAGCGGTGCAATTGTATCAAGGGCCGGTTACAACCATACCCGCTTCGCCGCTCTCCGGAGGAGTGCCGTTAACCATTACCCCTGCCAGTAACACCACTGCGCAGGCCAGCTTCTTTCTTCCCCTGGATATATCCGGCAGGCTCCACTACTCGACCGATATTGCGAAGTATCAGTTCCAGATCAATTATCTGAGCCTTCTCCGGGCTTCGGAGCAGCTGATTTATCAGGTAAAATCGTCTTATTATAATCTGCTTCGCGCCTGCGGCCAGGAGCAGACCGCTCAAGCCGCAGTCGATGTAGCCGCGGCGCAGCTTGCCAATACGCAGGCCAGATTTACTGCGGGTACTGTCCCTAAGTTCGATGTGACTTCCGCGCAGGTAAACCTCGCGAACCTTACTCAGATACTTATCACCGCCGAGAGCCGCGTGAACATCGCGCAGACCGCATTCAATCGGTTGCTCGGTATCGATGTAACGTCACCGACCCAGGTGGCTCCCGTTGATATTCCGATTATAGTCGGTAAGGTCGATATTCCCGCCGCTGAGAATCTTGCGAAGAGCCGCAGGCCCGATATTACGATCGCACAGACCAGCATAGCGCTTCAAAGGAAGAACATCAAACTCCAGCGCACCGGTATTCTGCCTACGCTGGGCGTCACCGGGGCTTATAACTACACCGTGGTAGCTCAGGGGTTCAATAGTTCTAGCACATCCTGGAATACAGCCATCACCTTCAGCGTTCCGATATGGGACGGTGGTGTTACCAAAGCCAGAGTTAACGAAGCGTATGCCGACCTTCAGGCTGCGAACGATGCCTTCGATACTTCAGTATTGACTGTGACACAGGAAACGAGCACCGCGGCGCTTAATCTCGAAGAAGCCGCTCAGCGCACTCAGTCCACTGCTGAAAACGTCACCCTCGCCGAAGAAGCCCTGCGGCTTGCGAATGTCCGTTATGCCGCGGGAATTGCTGTCCTCGTCGAGGTTACCAACGCTCAGTCCCAGTTGACTCAAGCCAGGTTCAATTATGTCCAGGCGCAGTACGATTATGCGATTGCTCTCGCTGATCTGCAGCGGTCGATATCCGCGCAGCCCGAGATTACTCGCCTGCGTCTCATTGATTATATGCCGGTGCTCACGGCTGCAACCGCGCCTGGCAAGGCGCCGATTCCCACCGTGCCGCCTGTACCCGGCATTCCCACTATTCCGGCTTTGCCGACAGTGACCGGAATACCTACACTGCCGACTACACCGGTTTCTCCCGCGCTGCCGGGCCAGCCGACTACACCTACGACCATACCCGGCACGCCCGCCGTTCCGACGACGCCTCAATCCCCGCCGGCGACTGTGGTGCCGGTTTCGCCTGTGAACCCGGTTATTCCTGGTGCGCCTCCGGTTCCTGGAGCGCCTACGCCCACACCGACCGCACCGCCGGTTCCGCCGGGAGCACCGTCGCTGCCGGCTATTCCGCCGCCGCCTGCCGCGCCGATTCCTCCGGGAACGCCGTAGCGGATAGATACAGCTTGATTCCTGATTGGGAGGCTTGATTATATGAGAAAAACTATACTGATAGGCCTGGTATTAGCTGTTGCGCTTGGGGGACTGTTTATGGCGAAGGCGGCGCGTGCCCCCAAGAAACCGCCGCTCAACACACAGCAAATACAGGCACGAGATGGCATTCCCGTAAGGACATCCACGATCACCAATGGTGATATGGAACAGACCGTGGAAGTCACCGGTGATATAGATGCGCTCGATAAAGTCATGCTTTCGGCTAAGATCGCCGGGCGTGTATCGAATGTTTATAAGCGGGAGGGCGAGGGAGTTTCTTTGGGCGAAACTATTATTACGCTCGATCAGCAGGATCTTCTGAGCAACCTCCAGGCCGCGAGAGGTGGGCTCGAAACCGCCATCGCCAGGCTTTCGCAGGCGAAGACGAACTCGACTGTAACGAAGATCCAGACCGATTCCGCCATCGAGCAGGCTCAGGCTCAGCTCAATCAGGCGCAAGCGCACCTGGCAGTAGTAAAGCAGCCGAACCGCTCGCAGGAGCGGCTGGTCGCCGAGAATGCGGTAGCAGAAGCCAAGGCTCGCCTCGATAACGCCGAAGCCGATTATAAACGCAATAAAAGCCTTGTTCAGCAGGGTGCGATTGCGCAGTCATCGTTCGATGTGGTCGATTCGCAGTATCGTGTAGCCAAGACCCAGTATGAATCCGCCGTCCAGCGCCTTTCCCTTGTTAAAGAGGGTGGCCGCTTCGAGGATATTCAGCAGGCTCAGGCTCAAGTGCTTACAGCCAAAGAGGCTCTTCGTTCCGCAAAAGCTAACGCCTCGCAGAACATGCTCCGTAAGGAGGATATAAAGCAGGCTCAGGCTGCGCTGGAGCAGGCGAAAGCCTCCGTGGCGCTCGCCGAGCAGCAGCTTTCCTACAGTTACATCAAATCGCCGATCTCAGGCATGATGTCTTCCAGGCTGACCGAGCCCGGCCAGGTGATCTCCCCCGGCCAGGCTCTCGGCGAGGTTGTCGACCTCGGTTCGATTTTCTTTAAGGGTGATGTGTCTGAAAACAGCATCGCCGATGTTCATAAAGGGCAAAATGTTCGCGTTACCATCGATGCCATTCCCGGGAAGACATTCGCCGGTCATATCGACGAGATATATCCCGCGGGATCGACGACCAGCCGGAACTTTCCCGTGCGCATCGGCATTAATGATACGAGCCATACGATTCGCCCGGGTATGTTCGCCAGAGGGGAAATTATTATCGGCGTTGAGAAGAACATAATGCTCGTGCCTAAGGATGCCGTGGATCAGAGAAAAGGTACTCAGTCGGTGTTCACTGTCGGCCAGGATAAAACGGTCAAGCGGCATATCGTGACTGTAGTTCGCGAGAACCGCGACTACGTGCAGATTCAGACACCGAGCGATCTTAAAGAAGGTGATGTGGTTGTCACCGAAGGCCGCCAGAATTTACAGGATGGCACGAAAATCCAGGTTATCGAAGATAAATAAGCGATTCCTGGCTTACGAATGCTTATCTATGCTCAAGCACTGTCTGCTCTTTATTGACTGGAGCCTGTCGAAAGGCTTGCCTGAGCATCTTGGAGATTAAACTATGTGGCTAACTAACGTATCAATACGGCGGCCGATATTTATTATCATGTTCGTGCTGGCTCTGATCGTGCTGGGTATCCAGTCTCGATCGAGGATGCCGCAGGAATTAGAACCAAAGGTCGATATACCATACGTAACCATCGTCACGACCTACGCCGGCGCCGGACCTAATGAGATAGAGACTCTCGTCAGTGAGCCTATCGAGAAGGCTGTCACATCCGTCGGTAATCTGAAGAACGTCACCTCGACCTCGCAGGATGGTGTTTCCTCGGTTATGATGGAGTTCGAGATGGGGACTGACCTCGAGGCTGCCGCCGCGGATGTAAGAGATAAAGTCTCTGCTATCCGCCAAACGCTGCCTAAGGATGCTGACGAGCCCAAGATCCTGAAGCTCGACATCGCATCTATGCCGGTTATGACAATCGGCCTCGAGGGTCCGCTTACGCCTAAGGAAATGCGTATCCTCGCGGACGATGTCGTCTCCGACCGGCTTGCGAAGGTCGGAGGCGTGGCCGCGGTCAATGTGTCCGGTGGTGATGAGCGCGAGCTCTCCGTCGCTGTCGATAAGAACCGGCTCGATGCTTATGGCATCGGGATCGATAAGGTCGTAACCGCTATCAGAAACGCCGACCTCAACGTCCCCGCCGGTTCTATTAAGGAAGGATCGCGGGACATCTCCATCAGGACTGTCGGCGAGTATAAAAATGCCGACGAGATCGCCAACACCCGGATATATGTCGCCGGAACTGCCGGTAAACCTGCAAGCGTTGTGCGAATCGGCGATATCGCCGAAGTCAAGGACACCGTCGCCGAGCCGGATGTGCTGACGCGCCTGAATGGGCAGCCTGCTGTTGTATTTAATATCCAAAAGCAGTCGGATGCCAACACGGTCGGTGTTGCTGATGGCATAAAAGAAGAACTCGCTGCTCTGCAGCCGCAGCTGCCGACAGGTGTGCACCCCGTAATCGCCATCGACCAGTCCAAGTTCGTCAAGGACGCTCTGCACGATGTTAACAAGAGCCTTATGGAAGGCATCCTGCTCGTCGTTATTATCGTCTTCCTGTTCCTGCATACCGCCAGGGCGACGTTCATCATTGCTATCGCCATCCCGACCTCGCTTATGGCGACGTTTATCCCCATCAGCGGATTCGGATTTACTCAGAACCAGATGGTGCTACTGGCATTATCGTTAGTTGTAGGTATTCTGGTCGACGACTCGATTGTTGTACTCGAAAACATCGAACGCCACTTGCGAATGCGCGAGCAGCCTGAGGAAGCGGCTCTTAACGGACGGTCCGAAATCGGCCTTGCGGCTATTACGATCACGATGGTGGATATCGTCGTGTTCCTGCCGATCGCGTTTATGGGTGGTATCGTCGGCCAGTTCTTCAGGCAGTTCGGTGTTACGGTCGCAACCGCCACCGCGTTCTCTCTTTTCATGTCATTTACTCTGACTCCGATGCTGGCATCCCGGTGGATGCGCAGCGAGGCGGATAAAGAGCGCAATGAAGAGGAAATGGAGAAGCGTTTGCGAGCGGGAGTCGCCACGCCTAAGGACAGGATCGACCTCGGAGCCGGCTGGCTGTTCGGCATCCTTGAGCGGTTCCTGCGCAGCCTCGATCACAGATACAGAGGCCTGCTTGAGTGGGCGCTCCATAACAGGTTCCTGACGCTGGTTATCGGGTTCGTCTCGCTGCTCGTCGTATTTGCTATGGCTATTCCACTTCCAGCGCCTGGAGCGGGACCCGCGGGTAAGATGATGATACCGAGGATCGCTATTTCACTCATCGCGCTTTTATTAGTTGCAATTGCGATGATGGTCGATAAGAGCAGCAAGAAGGTTGCGCTTGTATTCGGCATAGTTATGGTGATCATCGCGCTTACCATATACCTGCCGTTCGGCTTCGGGTTCTTCCCGCAGGTAGACCAGGGGCAGTTTGGCATCACTATCCGCACCGCGCCGGGAACTTCGCTTGTGCAGACGGACAGAGTCGTAAGGCAGGTTGAAGCGATCCTGAATCAGCTCCCGGAGATGAAACCGGTCACGTATAAGGTTTCGGATGGCTTGTTCAAGAGCCACACCGAGACCCAGAAGGGCTACTACATGAGCCTCGTAGGCCAGGGATCGCAAAGCGTGCTCGGTGGTGGTGACACCGGCCCGCAGTATGCTGTTATCAGCGCGAAGGTTGTCGATAAGAACCTTCGCAAGCGCAGCCTCGATGATATTATCGGGTGGGTTGCATCGCGAACGGCTCACATACCCGGCGCCGAGATGATTAGCGTTTCCGCAACCTCGGGCGGCGGTCCCGGCAGCAACATCCAAAAGGAAGTCCAGGGTCAGAACATGGACGATATCCTCAAGGAAGCTGACCGTGTGGCGGCTGTTATGCGCAAGGCGCCGGGAGCGGTCGATGTGGATATCTCTTATAAACCGAGCAGGCCCGAGCGACGGATCGTGGTGGACAGGCTCAGGGCGGCACAGATCGACATGAGTGTAGCTCAGGTTGCCACCGCCGCCAGGACTGCGATCGATGGCGATGACACGGTGAAGTTCCGTGACAGCGGGACCGAGTATCCCATCCGCGTGCGCTACAAGCAGCTCGAGCGTAACAAGACATCCGATGTCGAAAGTCTGATTATCGGGACAAAGGACGGCGCGCCGATCTACTTGAACGACGTCGCGCAAATCAGCTACGATAATGCTCCCACCAAGATCGACCGCAAGAATCGCCAGAGGGTGATTTATGTCACTGCGAACCTGGCGCAGGGCGCGGAGATGGGTAACGTCAACCAGGCTATAGAGATGGCTTTGAAGAAGTCGCCACTCGTGCCGGGAACCACTGTCGGAACCGGCGGCTCGACCCAGATGATGAACGAGAGCTTCGGCTACATGGGCTCCGCGCTCATGCTGGCTGTATTGCTCGTTTATATGCTGATGGGTGCTCTATTCGAGTCGTTCCTGACGCCGTTCGTTATCATGTTCAGCTTGCCTCAAGCTATGGTCGGAGCGCTCCTCGCGCTGCTGCTTACGGGTAGATCGATGAGTATCGTCGCTATGATCGGTATCATCATGCTTATGGGCTTGGTGACCAAGAACGCGATCCTCCTGGTCGATTATGCCAATACGCTGCGTGAGAGAGGGAGGAACCGCCACGATGCGCTGCTTGAAGCCGGTCCTACCCGACTCAGGCCGATTATGATGACTACTCTCGCGATGATCGGCGGTATGATGCCGACAGCGCTGGCGCTAAGCGAAGGTTCCGAGACCCGCTCACCGATGGCTATTGCAGTTATCGGAGGTCTCGCTCTCTCGACTCTCCTGACGCTGATCGTAATCCCGGTTACCTATACGATCGTGGACGATATCTGGCAGGGAATAATAAGGCGAATCGCCCCAAATTCTCAGAGCCGTTTTACGAAGAGCGAGCTCGAAGAAGAAGCCGAGATAACCGCCGCGTCCACCGGAGTGGAGCGGGAGATATAATTAAGCAAAACGGCGGGGAGCTGAGTGCTCCCCGCCGTTTTTAATCTGTATTCTACGCTTCTATGTAAATAGATCAAATTACTTATGATTACAGCTGCCGATAAAGTGCCGGACGCGGCGCTTTATCTGGCTGACAATCTATAGCCAAACCAACATTACCAGTACAGACCTTCACCCACAACCACTACTCATTACTCCCTAATCATTAAAAATCCCTTTTCGTCCTTCGCTCATTCGCGCTTAAATTTCCTTTCCCTTCATTCATAATTCTCCCCTCCCTTGCCCACCCGCCCCCCATCCTGTATCATGAGATTGTAAGTAAACACTTTCAAGGAGAAAGAAAACATCAAGTTCGATATACTCGCCAAAGACCCCGGCACTCTTGCACGGAGGGGTCGGCTTCATCTTAATTCAGGAACCGTCGAGACGCCTGTCTTTATGCCCGTAGGTACCCAGGGAACCGTGAAAGCCATGAGCCAGGAAGAGCTCAGGGACATGGGCTTTCGAATCATTCTCGGTAACACTTATCACCTATACCTGCGCCCGGGTCACGAACTCATCAAATCGATCGGCGGCTTGCATAAGTTTATCAACTGGGGCGGCAGCATTCTTACCGACAGCGGCGGATTCCAGGTCTTCAGCCTCGAACACATCCGCAAGATCGGCGAAGATGGGGTCGTGTTTCGCTCCTACGTCGACGGCTCCTATCACGAGTTCACTCCAGAGCGCGTGATGGAGATCCAGGCTGCGCTCGGTTCGGATATCGTGATGGCTTTCGATGAGTGCGCGCCGTATCCGTGCGAAAAAGAATATGCTGTTCAAGCGATGAACCGCACGCACGAGTGGGCGAAGCGCTCCCAGGAGAGCGCCGACCCTGACCAGGCATTCTTCGGGATCGTGCAGGGCAGCACTTACGAGGATCTCCGCTACCAGAGCGCGCAGGTCATCAGCTCACTCGATACCGATGGGATCGCAATCGGAGGGGTATCGGTCGGTGAGGGCAAGGAGCTGATGATGAACGCTGTCGACTGGTCCGTTCCGCATCTGCCCGATCACAAGCCCCGTTACCTGATGGGGGTGGGGACTCCGGAGGATATAATCGACGCCGTAATCCGTGGGATCGATATGTTCGACTGCGTCCTCCCGACCCGCCTCGGTCGCAACGGCTCGCTCTACACCACCTATGGCCGCATCAATATTAAGAACAACAAATACATCGACGATTTCTTGCCTGTCGACCCTGAGTGCGGATGCTGGGCCTGCCGGAACTACTCCGCCGCATATCTGCGTCATCTATACAAATGCGATGAAATCCTTGCCGCTCGCCTCGCTACTTATCATAATCTTTACTTCTACCATTCTCTTATGGAAAATATACGACAGGCGATAGAGCAGGAGCGGCTGACCGAATACCGAAAAGAGTTTCTGGCGAAATACCGCAAGCACGCCGCATCCGTCCACGACGAGCTCACCCGCATGGAGAATAACAATGGACAAGGACATAGTTACGCTGGACCGCGTCCGGCGCGATCCGAAGGTTAAGACATTCATTGAGGCTGCGAACCAGCAGATGAACGCGCTCGGCTACACCGAGCACGGGTTCCGGCACGCGAGCATAGTCGCCGAGACCGCTCACAGCATAATAGCGAGCCTGGGACAGGGGGCCAGGCAGGCCGAACTCGCGGCAATCGCCGGTTATCTCCACGATATCGGCAATGCCGTAAACCGCCTCGGCCACCCGGACACCGCTGCTCTGATGGCTTTCACGCTCCTTAACGAGATCGGTATGCCAGCCGAGGAGATCGCGCAGGTAATAGCTGCCATCGGCAACCATGAGGAAGAACTCGGTGCGCCCGTCAGCGGGATCAGCGCGGCTTTGATCCTGGCTGATAAATCCGATGTCCACCACTCCCGCGTCCAAAACCAGAATCCTCTTACTTTCGATATCCACGACCGAGTCAACTTCTCGGTCCAAAAATCGCACCTTCGCGTCGATATGCCGAATAAAAGCATAAACCTCGAGCTGAGCACCGACGAAAAATCAGCTTCAGTCATGGAATATTTCGAAATATTCCTCTCGCGTATGCTGATGTGCCGTCGAGCCGCCGATTTCTTCGGCTACAAATTCAAACTGGTCATTAATGGCGTGGAAATGTGATAGAATGGTTGCGCGAAAGGTAACAGGGAACGTCTCAGTCCGCGAGTCCCTCGGACGACAGTGTTCCGAAGGAATCACGAGAGTCCCTCGGACGACAGCAGCCGCAAGGCTACTGTCGTCCAGTGGATACGGCCAGATAGTCGGATCAATATTGATAGCCAAGACAGGCCTACTCAGCACTACCGGGTATCTTTATGGTACCTTTATTAATACAGACCTTCACTCAAAGCCAATACTTATTAATCACGACTACTGAGTTTCAGGTAATGTAGTGATAACCTGGCAGAAGGCTTCGTGCTCGATCCGAACCGCCAGTACGTCACATCATTATACGAAACTCATTAAATATAAAATTTCACTACCGAGGTGCCCGTACGTGCGAACCTATCTTCTTGCCGTAACCTGCGCAATTCTGGCGTTATCAGCTGCTGCGACCAACGCCGCAACCTACAAGATCCGCGATCTTGGGGTCGAGCCTGTGCAGTATCTTGACCAGGAATATGAGGTCGACCTGCGCATTAATAATGCCGGCTGCATTGCCGGGGCTTATACCCCACTGGCTAACCCACGAGTCAGGCGGTGTTTTATCTGGCGCGATGGTGTCGTGACCGCTCTCGCTCCGACCGATCTGACCCGTAACGTGTTTACGCTCACGGGCATGAACGCGAAAGGTGAAATATCGGGGTATTGCAGAGCGCGAGTTGTCGATATGCTCGGTACTGTAGCGGCAAGCTGGCAGCCCTCGGACCCGATTGTCCCACAGCTTCGCTCATTCGCTTCGGGCATCGGGCTCCTCGGACGCGCGGTAGCAGTGAACGATAAGGGCTGGATCGCTATAAACGAATCTACCAACGTCGAACCGGCCAAAACAATTACCTACCAGGATCGCGGAGCCATCTTCAAAGACGGAAAACTGCGTTACCTGCAGGTTCCGAAGGGCTATCGCTATGCAAGCGTTGTCTCGGTCAATAACTCAGGTCAAGTGATCGGCTACTGCGTAAAGAACAACAAGAAATCGCGCGATGAATCCAGCGCATACCTCTGGCAGAACGGCGAAGCAATTAATCTCGGCTCTCTTCCCGGATGCTATTCCACCGTGCCCATCTGCATAAACGATAAAGGTCAGATCGTCTGCGAATCTCTTTCCGAAGCTGGAAGAAAGTGGTTTCTATGGTCGAATGGAAAGATCACTCCAATCGAAATCACTGGCCCGGTAATCTCGATTTTGGGCATAGATAATGAAGGCAAAGTGCTCCTCGGATCTCACTACGGCTGGGCGGGAATGTGGCAGGACAGTAAAATCACTATTTTCAAACCGAACGGCCTTCCACCGTGGAAAGCTACCGCAATGAATGCAAAAAGCCGGATAGCGGGCACGATCCTCTACGACAATTCAACCCATGCCTGCACGTTCGATAACGGCATGCTCACCGACCTCGGCACGCTCGAAGGCGGAAAGAACAGCCTTGCCTTCGCCATCAACGATAACGGCACGATAGTGGGAATATCCGATGCCGCCGACATGCAGTTCCACGTGGTTATCTGGGAAAAGGTATCCGATTAAAGAATATCGGCCCGGGACAGCGCTGTCCAAGCGTCTAGCTCCCGGTCGAACAATAATGCCTGACGCCGATTCTCCATACGCGCAGAGAAACGAGCAGGAATATGAGTCCTGCTCCCGGCGCAAGCCAGCACACGAACTCGGGAATGCCTGAAGAACCGGCCTTTCCGAGTATTGCGAGGGTGGGGAAGTAGTTGACGCACGCCAGCGGCACGACCATCGTAAAAAACCTGCGGAACCATGGCCGGTAGATCGAGAGCGGATATTGCGCGGTCTCCTTGCCGCCATCGGTGAGGGTGTTCCAGATTTCCAGGCTCTCGATGGTCCAAAACGCCATCGTCGCCTGGAGCACATATAACCCGGAGAAGAAGAATATTCCCCCGGCAGCCGACGCAATCATCAGGACTACCCTCCCGGGAGTCCACGCAATCTTGAGCACCGCGATGGCCCAGATCAGCACCACAAGCGCCTGCGCAAGCCTGCCGATACGTGAAAGTTCCAAATCCTGTCCGAGGAGTTGGAGAATCGTGCCGCGAGGCCGCAGAAGGATTCGATCGAACTCGCCGGATTTTACCATCCCCGCGAACATATCGAACCCGCGCGCCATCGATTGAGACAATGCAAAGGCGATGTTGATCAGTCCGTAGAGGAGCGCGGCTTCGGGGAGGGTCCATCCATGCAGGCTGCGGAACCGGTCGAAAAGCGCCCAGATCGCAACAAATTCCGTCCCTGAGAGAATCATATTACCAACGGACATCATCACGAACGACGCCTTATACTGCATCTGCGAGCGGATCGAGATGCCGATATACCGAAAATAGAGGCGAACCGGTCCTGGTCTATTCATCCCCCATGCACCACCAGTCTGCGAGTGCCGCGTGCGAGCAGCCACCTGCCCAGGAGCACCAGAGCGGCGGTCCACACGGCTTGGTGCGCCAGGACATATATGGCATATTGCGGTGGGATGTGGCCCATATATAACCGATAGGGAGTATCGACCAAATCGCGAAACGGCAGGAAATTAAGTGTAGCCTGTGCCCAATCCGGGAAGAGCGGCAGCGGTATTATGCTGCCGGATAAAACCCACACGCACGCAGGCATCAATCGCGCCATGCCCTGGCCTGAGATCGTCCAAAGGAGCGAGATTGTGATCAGGTTCGTGATCGCGGCCCCGAGCATCAGAGCTCCGAGCATGGCGAACGCCCACCCGATTCCAGCGCCGATCGCAGGCGGAGGCCTGAGGCCGAAAAATATTCCCGCAACTACGAATATGGGCACGGCTCGCAGCGCTGTCGATGCGCCACGCATTGCGATAGCTCTGCAGAACCACGTGGTATAGAGATCGAGCGGGCGCAGGAGTTCATAAACTACAGTTCCTGAGCGGATCATCTCGCGAATATCCGAATCCAGACTCCAAGGCAGCATCGCAAAGAACGCCTGCCCGAGCCAAATATAGGTAATTACCTCCGAATGGCTCATCGGCTGCCGTGTTGAGGACGACGCATAAAATGCGCTGAAGATCATTACGCGGATGATCCCCCAGAAGATCTGCGTGGTGAGCCCTGCCATAGCCGCCGCGCGATATTGCAGCAGCATTCTGAAGCGAGCGCTGATTATCGCCCAATACGCCCTCATCGCCCGACCTTCTTGTAAAGGCTTGCGATGATCTCCTCGATCGGCGGGTTTTCGACGAACAGGTCACGCACTGCGTGCTTCGAGGCGATCCGCCCGATCAGGTTGGCGGGTGATATTCGATCGGGATAAAACCGCAGGTGGATGCGGGTGCCCTCGCGGTTGATGACTTCCGCGTCAGGGTCCGTAACATCACCGTCTTCCTCCATCAGGTCGACTATTAATCGGCGCTCGGTGGTGACGCTCGCGCGGAGGTCGTCGAGGGTGCCGTCGCTCAAGATTCGGCCCTGGCCTATCAGTATCACGCGGGTGCAAAGAGCTTCTATATCGTCCATATCGTGCGTGGTCAGGATCACTGTCACCCCGCGTTCGCGGTTCAGCCGCCGGATAAATGCGCGCACGCTGAGCTTGGAAATGGCATCGAGGCCGATAGTCGGCTCGTCGAGGAATAAAATCGGTGGCGAGTGGAGGAGCGACGCCGCGAGGTCGCAGCGCATGCGCTGTCCGAGGCTGAGTTGTCGCACGGGGGTATCGAAGAGCGGTTTCAGATCCAGCAGGTAGATGAGCTCCTCGCGGGTCTGGTAATACGCCTTGTCGGGGATGCGATATATGTCCTTTAATAGGTCGAACGACTCGATCACCGGCAGGTCCCACCAGAGCTGCGTTCGCTGGCCGAACACGACTCCGATGTCGCGGACGTGTGCAACTCGATCCTTCCACGGAACACGGTCCAGAATTTCGCACCGGCCCGAATCGGGAACGAGAATACCGGAGAGCACCTTGATCGTGGTTGATTTCCCCGCGCCGTTCGGTCCGACATAGCCGACCAATTCGCCGGGTTCTATCGAAAAAGATATGTCTTCCAGCGCATGAGCCTCGCGATACTTGCGCGCAACCAGCCCCCGGACCGCGCCCCACGTTCCAGGGACGCGTTCGGAGACTCGAAAGGTTTTGACGAGGTTTTCGACCGCGATTTGGGGCATCTAGCGCCTATACAAGTCTCTCCAGAATCTCGCGGCTGGCGTCATCGAGCTTCTGGGAATAGAGTTCGTAGCGGTTGCCGTCGACATCGGTGATGATATAGCGGCCGGGTTGCACCTCGGACATCGTATCGTGCACACCCTTTGTAATGACCTTTTTGGCGCCGTGGTCGGTGATTACATACCACTCGAACCCGCCCCAGCGGCGCTTGATCGTCTTAATAGTCTTCACGCGCGGGGTGAAATAGCGCATGTCGATATCGTCCTCGATCCAGCGCCTGTATTCCGGTGAAAGGCTTGCAAGGTCGCTGATTATGCCAATCTCTTCATCTGAAAGATCACGCACCGAAACATACTTCGTCGGGTAGGTGAACGGAAATATCCTGCGGGTCTTGATCCGAAGGTATGATCGATCATCTTTCAATGTCATTCGCAGGCTGCCGCCTTCGTTCTTGGACAGCGCGAAATCCTCCGGCGCCAGGTATCGTACGCTTGCAGCCTCATCGAGATTCTGTTGAATATCCGGGTCCATTATCTCTTCTCCTACTCCGCAATCCGCGGTCGGCTTATCCTCCAACCGCTACCTGCGAGGCTATCTCCGTCTGCATCTTCACCAGTTTCGCATACACGCCGTCCTTCGCCATAAGTTCCTCGTGGGTCCCCAATTCCACCATCTTCCCTTTTTCCAGCACCAGCAGCCGGTTCGCGTGCGAAAGGGTCGAGAGCCGGTGCGCGATTGCGAACGTGGTCCGGTTCTTTACCAGCCTCGCCAACGCCTCCTGGATCTGCTTCTCCGTGCCCGAATCGACTGAACTCGTGGCTTCGTCGAGTATAAGAATCTTCGGATCATGCAAGATCGCGCGAGCTATCGCTATTCTCTGCCTCTCGCCGCCGCTGAGCGACTGGCCGCGCTCTCCGACCTGCGTCTCATATCCATCCGAGAAGTTCACTATGAAATCATGCGCATTCGCGGCCTTCGCCGCGCGGATTATCTCTTCAGGAGTTGCCTCTGGCTTGGAGTAGGCGATGTTTTCCGCGATCGTGCCCGAGAACAGATACGACTCCTGCGGCACGATCCCTACCTGCCTGCGCAGGTCTTCCAGGCTGATATCGCGTATATCCACCCCGTCGATCTCGACATTCCCCTCCTGCGCGATATAGAACCGCGCCAGCAGGTTCATCGTAGTCGACTTTCCCGCGCCCGAGTGCCCCACCAATCCAATCATCTCGCCAGCTTCCACGTGCAGGTCGAGGTCATGCAGCACCGGCCGGTTCTTATCATAGCCGAATGTCACGTGGTTAAATGCTACTTTTCCTTCGATATTCGGCATGCGCGTCTGCTTTTCGGGGTCCACCTCCTCCGGCTGCGAGTCCATTATCTCGAAAACCCGCTCCGAAGCCGCCAGCGACCGCCCGATCCAGTCCCACATCCTCGTAACTATCTGCAGCGGACCATACAGCATCCCGATATACCCGAGGAACATCACCAGCGTCCCGACCGTCACCTGCTTGTCGATCACGCCGATTCCACCGGCATACCACACTATGAACTGCCCCGCCGTAAGCACGAACCAGAGTATTGGCAGCAGCGTAGCCCAGGTCTGCTCCGCCTGCATATTCGCCAGATATAGCGCCTCGCTGCGGCGCTCGAAGCGGTTCACTTCCTTCTCTTCCTGCGCGAACGCCTTCACAACCCGCAGGCCCTGCAGCGAATCCGACATCACCCCGTGCAGCTTCGACCATCTGTGCCACACCCGGCTGAACACCCATCGCAGCCGCGTGAATATGATCATAGCCGCGATCGATGCAAATGGCGCCGGCAGGATCGTAAGCGCCGCGAGCTTCCAGTTCTGCTGGAATAAAACCGCTATTACCAGCACCAGGATCAGCGTGTTCGAAAGCATGTATTGAATATCGAACGCCAAAAATTCCTGCAGCGCATTCGTGTCCTGGGATATTCTCGAAATCACCGCCCCGGTCTGTCGCTTGTCGAAATATGAGACCGTTAGCCGTTCGAGCGAGGCATAGAGCTGCAATCGGATATCGTGGATCATCTTCGAGCCCAGATACGCGGTAATCCTGGACTGGAATATCCCCATCACCATCGAAACCACCCTCGTCCCGACCAGCGCGAGGACTATTATACCGAGCATAAACCCGAGGTGATGCCTCATATCAAGCGGCACCGTGCCCTTGTGCAACTCGGCTTTCTTGAGAATATCATCGAGGAGGATCTTCGTGAGGTAAGGTGGAGCGAGCTGCATCGCCTGCGAACCCAGCATCAGCGCGGCCGCTATTCCCGATAGAAGCCTGTAGGGACCGATGTATGCCAGCAGCCGCTTGATCGCTCGGGCCTTGTCCACGCAGTTCGGGCACACATCCGAGCCGGTCTCCAGCGGAAAATTGCACTTCGAGCAGCGGCGCGTGCGGTCCTCTTCGGTAGCCGGAGGAGCATCTTCGCCCTTCGCCACCGACTGCAGCCTTCGCGCCGCGTATCCGAACTCCTTCGCCATTGCGTTGGAGTATCGCACCAGCGGAACGAACTCGCCCTTCACATTAGCGATCAGGCACCCGCCTCCCACCTGGATCTCCGCATTAATCTCATTAAGGTCTTTAACGGGGATATCGTGGTGGACGATGGGGATTCCGGAATCCGGCGAGACCACATAGAGCCTGTCTTTCGTAGTGACAAGCCACTGCTTGCCCATAAGCCCGTCGGGTCCAAGGTCGCTCTCGACCGCCAGATCGACATCCGCCCCATCAGCGATCTCTCTGACTCTGCTCTCTATCTCATCAGGCAGTTCGTGCATTCTCCGGAGCACCCCATTCACAGGATATGGCTATAATACCAGATAGACATGACTGCTGTTGAATGTAAAAGGTTCATATCGGAATCATTACTTTTTAGTTCATAAGACCCGGCGCACTATCCTGCTTCTCCGTAAGCCGGTTATAAATCCCGCGCTCTTTCGATGCCAGGTCTTCTTTTCCAAAGCCTAACAAAAAAGCCCGGCGCTTCCCGCCGGGCTGATATTTTCCTTCATTCTTAATTCTCTTCACCTCGGCTCCGGCATCCGCATCGACAGCTCCTCCGCGAACCCCGGGTTCGCTTTCCCGCCCAGCTTCTTATAGGTATGAAACTCATCCCAGGCTGATGCGAAGTCGCCTGTATTGCAATAAGCCAGCGCCATATTCATGTGTGGGTCGGGATAAGCGGGATTTTCCTCCGCCGCAATCTTCCATTCCCCGATAGCCTCGTCGAGCCTTCCCTGGCTCGCCAGCACCGCGCCAAGTGTATTGCGGCTCGGTCCGAACCTGGGATCGAGCTTCAACGCCTGCCTGCATTCCTTCTCTGCAAGATCGAATTGATGCAGCCTGAAATATCCAAAAGCGAAGTTCTGATGCAGTTCAGGGAGATCCAGCCCATACTGTTGAGCGGTGCGCAAATGCTCGAAGCCTTCCTCGATCTTTCCCGTCTTGATCAGCGCCGTGGCAATGTTCGTGTGCACTCTCGGGTCCGACCCATGCAGCTCGAGCGACTTCGAAAGATACTCGATCGCCCCCTGGTAATCACCCTGATCCGTAAGCATCTTCCCTATCATTCCATAGGCCAGAAAATTGCTCGGATCCACCTTTATCGCATGCCTGAAAAGCGTATCGGTATCCTTCCAGAACCTCACCTGCGAAGCCGTGCTCATCGCGAGCGCCAATACCAGTCCCGCCGCGCACACACCGACCCACGCCGGCGGCTGCTTTTCAGCCTCCGCGCCAGCGCCTCGTTTCTTCGTTGACTTCTCGCGCTTCGCAAGCAGATCAGGTATTCCCCACGCGGCTATGATGAACAGTCCCGTAAGCGGAATATACGTATACCTGTCCGCCATGGATTGCGCGCCGACTTGCACGAGCCCGATCACCGGCAGAAGCGTCACTATATACCACAACCATCCCGCCGCCACATACCCGTGTTTTCGCCCCACCTTCACAGCCAGCACGCTCAAGATCGCCAGCAGCGCGATAGCTCCCACCCCTTCCCAGCTCCGCAGATGATGCAGAGGATAGGGGTAGAACACCGAAAGGTTACTCGGCCACAGCATCTTCTCGATATAAGCCAGGTAAGATATGCCCGCGTTCCATATCCTCAGCTCGATAGGCACAATATCCAGCCCCGACATCGCGCCTCCCGCTCGCTGGGCGATCACCGTTATCACGCACGATGCGCCTGCCAGCGCCATCAGCGGGACCTTCTCCCACACCAGCTTCCATTTCATACTCATCCGGTCCAGCGGCCAGTAATCGAGGATCAACAGCACCAGCGGTAGGCTCACCAGCATCGGTTTAGCCAGCAGCCCCAGCGCATACGATACCGCCACCAGCGCATATCGCCCCACGCTCCGCTGCTTGATATAACGCACATAGCACAGCATCGTGAGCATCCAGAAGAACGTGCTCAGCACATCCTTCCGCTCGCTTACCCACGCCACCGATTCCACATGCAGCGGATGCACCGCGAACAGCGCCGCCACGAACCCGCTCTTCCATGTCGCCCTTGTCATCCTCCGCAGCACCACAAACAGCAGGATCGTATTTGCAATGTGAAGCACGAGGTTGACGAGGTGATAGCCCATGGGGTCGAGGTTGAAAAACCGATAGTCGATCATGTGGCTGATCCAGGTAAGCGGATGCCAGTTCGCTGCGTGGAATGTTGTGAATGCCCATCTCAGGCCTTCGGAGTTTATGCCGTAAGCTATGGCGGGGTTGCCGGTGATGTAGAAGTAATCGTCGTAGCTTTCGAGGAATCGGCAGTCGAGGACGCGCCAATACGCTGCCACGGTGATAATGCCCAGCAGCAGACCTATCAGGATGCTTCGTCTGACGCTGAGGTCTGGGTCCGGCGCGCGCGAATTTACGCTCGAAGACGAACTTGCGACGCTTGGAGGTCGAGAATGTAACGCCCGGACCTTCGAATGTTGTTTTCCCATGATGGAATCACCTGCTCGAATGGCATATTCAACGAATCCGGTACAATACAATTACATCGCCTCTTCTATTCAGAGTCTAATATATCCTCCTTACAACCATAAAATTAACACTTTACCCTTGACGACTCCCTCCCCGCCTGTCACAATATTGCCGTCCAATTTTTCTCGGGAGGCTATCCTGATATGCGAGCATCGACCTGGCTTTTGATACTGATCCTTCTTTGCGCCCTCTCCACGTCCGCCTGCTCCCAGACTCGATGCGTGCTCCCCGCCGGAGCCGACATCAGCGGCCCTATGGGCTTCGGCAAACGCAACCTCGATGAAGTTCTCACCACCTTGACAGCATCGCCTGTCCATGTGCTGGTGTCTCTTCCCAATCAATCCGCAAGTCCCGCGGCTAAAGCCGCATCCGCCGCGCTCCCCGCAAAACCAGAATCATTTGCGATAGCTAAATCGGGAAATAGCATTGCTATTGTCGGTCGAGATCAAGTCGGAGCGATGTACGGCTGCCTGGAACTTGCCGAACGCATAACGAACAAAGGCGCCGCCGCCCTTGATATTCGCAAGCCCATCACACAATCTCCCGCAGTCGAATTCCGCGCCGTGAACCAGTTCCTCACGCTTCCATACAAAGAAACTGATGAGGACTGGTGGTTCCTCCAGGACGATTATTGGACCGGTTTTCTCGACCAGCTCGCCCGTGCGCGCATCAACTGGCTCGATCTCCACGGCATGTTCGATATCAAGAGCACCGGATTTCCTAACATCTACCCCTATTTCATTACATCCGAGAAATTTCCCGAGGTCGGAGTCGACCCAGCTGTCGCTAAGCGACACCTTGATATGCTTAATAAAATCATCTCCATGGCGAAATCTCGTGGGATCAGAGTTGCGTTGATGAGTTATTCCGCCGGGTGGAACGGCAAGGGCCTGCGTAAGCCTTCGCACGACCCTACCGAGGATAACCTCGCCGCCTACACCCGCGAAGTCGTAGCCAAAATGATTCGCTCCTGCCCCGACCTTGCGATGATCGGCTTCCGCATCGGTGAATCGGGTATGAAAGAGGATTTCTACGCCCGCAGCTATATCCCCGCGATTAAAGAATCAGGCAGGCCGATCGATCTCTACACCCGTACCTGGGGCGCAAAAAAGGAAGCCATCCTGGATATCGCCAGGCAGTTTCCGGGCCGGCTCTACATCGAGGTTAAATACAACGGCGAGCAGTTCGGCCCGCCTTATATCATCGAAGGTGGTCGCGCCAGGGGTGGACGCGACTACTTCTACCAGGATTACTTCTCCTACCCCCATAATTATAAAGTCATCTTTCAGCTCCGCGCGAATGGAACCCACCGCGTCTTTCCCTGGGGCAGCCCCGAGCTTGCCGCTCGGGCTAATCGATGCAGCCTGATGGGTGGCGCTATTGGTGTGTCCGTCGAGCCGATGGATGCCTACTACCCCAAATACGACTTCCGCCACAAAGACGACTCTCCGAGCAAGTGGTATAAGTGGCAGTATCAGCGCGATTGGTTCTGGTATCAGGTCTGGGGCCGGACGGCGTATGATCTGTCGCTCGGTATGATTGATACCTGGTATTGCGACATGTTCGGGCGGCGATTCGGTAAGAATGTTGCAGGCCAACTTAATATGGCGGTCGAATCCGCGAGCCGTATCCTCCCCGATGCAATAACTTCGTATTGCCTGGGCTGGGACCAGCGCCAGCACGCGCCGGAGCTCGAAACCGGTGGCAGCCTGAAGCAGTGGGCGAGTAAATCATCGATGGACACGACAAACGTAATGTATCCCAAGGACTTCGCCGATAAGCTCGTGCATGGATACGCTTCGGCTAAAGCCACACCCTTCGATATGGCCGATCGTATTCAGGCGGAGTCGATAAAGACGCGCGACCTGGCTGATTCTATCAGATCTAAACCCGGCGCCCAGTCTCCCGAGCTAAAAGACCTGACCACCGAACTGATCGCCCTCAGCTACCTCGGTGAATACTACGCCTGCAAGCTAAAGGCGGCATCGCTGTTCGCCGTTATGACCGCGTCATCCGACCCAACCCTCGAACCACGAATCAGTTCGGAGCTTAAGAACGCCAGGCAAGCCTGGGATCACCTCGCGGCTATCGGTGACGAAAATTACAAGCCGTTTGTAGAAGAGCTGAGGATGAAGACCGAGAGCTTCACATGGTCGGAAGAAGGTAAAAAGCTCGACCAGGATATAAAAGACCTCGATGAAGCCGTCGCATCGATCAAGGCTTCCGGCAAGATCGGTCACGCTCCAACCATCGATCTCATTGCCAGAGGTCCTTGGATCAGCGATATAAAAGCTGATATTATTTCTTCGGGCAGCCAGTCCAAGACCTTATATATATCAGCGATGATAACCTCTTCTACTCCCGTGAAGGATGTCATCCTGCTGACCAAGCCCTTCCCCTCCGAAGATCAATGGACCGAGATCCCGATGACTCTCACTGCCGGCTCTTATACCGCCCAGGCCGTCTCCACCCCCGAAGGACTCATCTGGTGTATCGAAGCGACCGATAAATCAGGCAAGGGAACTATCTACCCCGACTTTCGAAATGAAACGCCCTACAAAATAATCGAGCCCTGGGAAACTGCATCGCCGGAAAATAAATAATCTTCAAAACGCAAGTAGCCATCCGGCACGCGTGCCGGATGGCTACTGGACCAAAATTTTCTTAGTCCCTGCATAGTTCCAATAGAGCAGCGTTCAGACTTTGCTTACCATGCTCACGCTTACATTATCTTCGTGGCAATCCACCAGCGCTGTCACTTTGTCATCTGGTATTCCGAGAACAGCTGTCAATTCCTCAGCCAGCAGCTTCTTGGCTCGTTTGAGCTGGTGCAGCTCGCTTACCTTGGGGTAACGGGACTTGGGCTCGGTCGCCTGGCTGCGAATCGCCTGCGCCAGAGCCAGAGGATCGCCCCAGCTCAAATTCCGCATCCCTGAAGAGACGATACCCTCTTCGCTTTCACCGGTAAGGATTTTGAGCGCCTGTATGAGTTTATCCGGAGTGGATACGGGTCTTAAGCCAAGCTCATCAGCGCTGTCGACGGGAACAAGAATCGTGGAAGAGAGCGATGGCTTGGGGATAACGAAGAACTCGCGGCAGTGGCCGTCCTGCACGCGTTTTTCGATACTGTCGATTATACCGACACCGTATCGAGGGTGTAGAACCGTGTCGCCGATTTCCATTGTGGAAAACAGCCCCCTTTCGAAACCCAGGTCCGTATATACCGCTGCCTTGCCGGATGGCGTGGATGAATCTTAGCCCGGCGGGGTGGGCGGTATGGGCGTATAGGTCTGGAAACTTCGATGACTGCATGATACGTCTTTATCCCCCGTCGTGTCAACCCTTCCTGCTACTTTTCAGAGCATGTAGATGACACTTCATTTTAACCAGGGAGGGACACTGGCATCTTAGAGAGAACAAACCTATGTATATACGATTTGTGTGCGCCAGATGGCGCTTCGCATAAGATAGAGGATAACTGATGAGCGAGTTGGATGAAAGAATCGGAGCGCGTTACGAATGGATGGGGCTCGATGAGCTTGCAGACCACCAGTCTGCCGCGCTTGCGAAAACCGTGGCTCAAGCCGCTAAATCGCCCCATTACGCGGAAAAATTCAAGGAAATGGGCCTCGACCCCGCGGATATCGAATCACGCGATGATATTATCAAGCTTCCTTTCACCACAAAAGAAGATCTGCGCCTGAGCTATCCAGCGCGGATGCTTACAGTGGAGAATGAGCAAGTCATAAGAATGCACACATCCTCCGGCACTACCGGAAAGCCCACCGCGATCTTTCACACCCGCGAAGATGTAAACAACTGGGCGGAGCTGATGGCTCGTTCTCTTGCGATGGCCGGAGCCACTCCTAAAGATGTTTTTCAGAACATGTCCGGCTATGGCCTTTTTACAGGCGGCCTCGGGCTGCACTACGGTGCCGAGCGCCTGGGAATGTGGACGATTCCTGCTGGAGCGGGCAATACTGCCCGCCAGATCATGCTCATTCGCGATTTCCACGTCACCGTGATCCATGCCACTCCGAGCTACGCGATGCACGTTGCCGAAAGAATGATCCAGGAGGGAGACGACCCGAAGAGCCTTGGCATACGTATTGCAGCCCTCGGAGCCGAGCCCTATACCGAAGAACTTCGATTAAAGCTCCAGGAAGTCTACGGCTTCAGAGCTTTCAACAGCTACGGCCTCAGCGAAATGAACGGTCCCGGTGTAGCATTCGAATGCCCGTTCCAGAACGGCATGCACGCCTGGGAGGACAGCTACATAGTCGAAATTATCGACCCCGTGACCCTGCAGCCGGTTAAGGAGGGGGAGATCGGTGAGCTTGTGATGACCACCCTGCGCCGCACCGCGATGCCGATCATCCGCTACCGCACCCGCGATCTCACTCGTAAAATGACGGGAGATTGCCCGTGCGGACGTAAACACATCAGGGTTGCTAGAATGGTCGGCAGATCTGATGATATGCTTATTATCCGTGGAGTAAACGTCTTCCCGAGCCAGATCGAGGAAGTCATAATGCGCCACAAGTGGCTCGGCGGCAATTATGTGCTCGTTCTTAATAAGAAGGAAGCGCTCGACCAGATGACCGTCAAGGTTGAAATATCTAAATCGGGCTTCGACGGTTCAATGGAAACTCTACGCTCCCTTCGCGCAGAGCTTGGCAGACAGCTTAAGGAGCAGATCGGCTTTACCGCAAACATCGAGGTTCTGGAACCCGGCAGCCTCCCCGCCAGCGAAGGCAAAGCCAAAAGAGTAATCGACGAACGCGGCTAAATAGCCAGCAATGCTTTATTTATCGCGAAAGCAGGCGAAGGGATTTAATCGCGAAAACACGAAAGGGCGAAAAGGTAACAGGTAACAGAAGGGATAGTCCGCGAAGGCGGACATTGCGTAGTTGCAGCCGCGATTTCAATCGCAGGGGATACAGATTGAATGCGAAGCTACAGACCTTCACCCAAAGCCAATACTCGTTGCTAAGAATAAAATCCAAAAAGAGAGCATCTGCCATGTATAATGAACTTAGAATATTTGTAGAAAACAAACCGGGGAAGCTTTCTCGCATTGCCGAGATCCTCGGTAATGCCGGAATCGACCTTCTCGCGATCGAGCTTGCCGACGAGGGACAGTTCGGAGTCTTCAAAATCCTTACGGCGGAACCCGAACGCGCTCGCCAGGTCCTTTCCGATGCTAACATTGCCGTAGCATTCAATCACGTTGCTATAATCGAAATTCCCGACCAGCCGGGCTCGCTTTTGAAACTTTCTAAAGCAATGGAGCAGGCAAAATTGAACATAAACGATGCGTATGGCTGTATACTGGAGAGAGGTAAACGCGCTGTGTTTGTTGTTCAGGGTGAAAATCTGGATGCAATCGAGAGCGCGGCGAAAGATGCCGGACTAAAGGTGTTGAGCTCGCTTGAATAAGCTTCGAGAGTATTTTCCTCTCCTGATTGCTATAGGTTTTTATATGCTGGTCGTCGGAGTGCTGCTGGCGATCGTCGTGCGGCACTGCGGTGGTCTTATCTATGGGCTCGACGATACCTACATACACATGGCTGTCGCGAAGAATCTTGCGCGCCACGGCGTATGGGGCATAAATCCGTATGAATGGTCGAGCCCGTCCTCCTCGCCGGCTTATACTCTCCTGCTCGCGATTGTATTTCGCATATTCGGCGTAAACGCGTGGGCTCCACTCGTTTTGAATATAATCGCCTCGGTGCTGCTGCTCACGGTTCTGTATTCAGCTCTAAACAAGCACGCCGCGGGTTTGGCGAACTGGGTCAAGACGGGCTTTCTTATCTCAGCTGTCCTGATACTCCCTTTACCCGTGCTCACGCTGATCGGGATGGAGCATATATTCCACGCGCTGCTTATAGTCATTTTGATCGATAAGTTCATTGACCTGGTTACTGAGAAAAATGCGAATGCGCAGCAAATCCTGCTGTTTTCAGTGTTATCCGGCGCCGCGATAATGACCAGATACGAGTCCGGATTCCTGCTCGCTCCAATGTTCATCGCGCTGCTGATAAAACGAAAGCTGATCCCCGCGCTGGGCCTTGCGCTCGGTATCTCGATCCCTGTCCGCATATTTTCGATGATATCTGAAGCTCATGGCGCTATGACGCTGCCGAATTCGGTTTTGCTGAAGTCGGAAGCCGGCGCGCCGCTGGCATCGGGGCCGGGGCTGCTGGGTCCGATTCTCAACTTCATGGACAGGGTCTACAGGGGAGCGACCATTGAACCTGCGCTGCTTGCGTTTGCGGCTGTCTTTATAATCTACCTCCTGCGCCGCCTGAAGCCGCCGAGGCCGGTATACTACACCGGTATTCTCATAACCGTGACGGCGCTGCTCGGTCATTTCACGTTCGTATATTCGGGGGTGCAGTATCGATATACGGCATATCTCATAGCTGTGTGTCTTGCCGCTTCGATCCCTCTGCTTAAATGCGCTGAGCAATCCGCACCTAGAATGCAGAAGAGAATTGGCCTCGCGCTAGCTTTCCTCGTGCTCTGCGTCTTTTCGATCCGCGCCGGAAGCAATTTATACCAGGCTCCCTTTGCTTCGCGGAATATTCACGATCAGCAATACCAAATGGGGCTTTTCTTGCGGCAATACTATACCGACCGCCCCGTCGCCGTAAACGATATCGGCGCCGTCGACTACCTCGCGGACCTTCGCACGGTGGATATAGTGGGTCTGGGTAACAACACTCTCGCTCGCCTGATGTATTGCAACCGTCTCTCCCCGTCGCTTTATCGCGCGATCATCGAACAGCGCCACACATGCATAGCCATCATCTACGATTCATGGATGTACCCGCAGTGGCGCCCACGGAATTGGATACCGGTATGCCGTTGGAAAATCAAAAATAACTATGTCTGCGGAGACAACACGGTAACCTTCTACGCCGCAAACCCCAAATATGAAACCGAACTCGTTCGAAACCTGCTAGCCTTCGCCCCCCACCTGCCTAAATCAGTACAGGTACAATACAATCAATCCGCAAGTAGAGCAGTAAAATGAGCGAAGCTGAACGACTCGCCGACCACATCACCATCGCCTGCTAAAAAGAACCTTTTGCCTACGCTAAATTCTAATTCTGCTTCCTTTTTCGTGTTTTCGCTCTTTCGTGCTTTTGCGATTAAATTTTCTTCCCATTAATGCAATCCATCCGATGGCCTGCTATAATATCCGCGACTCTTTCCCCCTGTATAAGGAGATTGACCGTGGCACATATTGCTATTAATCGAGATGATCTGCGTAACAAGATATACGGCTGCTGGATGGGTAAGAATATCGGAGGCACCCTCGGTGGTCCCTATGAGGGAACTCGTGATGTCCTCGATGTCCAGGGCTACGTGACCCCCAAGGGCGAGCCTATGCCCAATGACGACCTCGACCTTCAGCTCGTTTGGCTGAAAGCCGTCCAGGACCGCGGCCCGAAGAACGTAACCAACCGCCTTCTCGGCGAATACTGGCTTAATTTTATCCCGCCGCACTGGAACGAATACGGCATCTGCAAATCCAACATGCGCGCAGGCCTGCTGCCGCCGCTATCAGGTGAATATCACAACTCCTGGAAGCACTCCAACGGCGCATGGATCCGTTCTGAGATCTGGGCATGCCTCGCTCCCGGCTGTCCCGATATCGCCATCCGGCTCGCTTATGAAGACGCGTCCGTCGACCATGGCGGAGGAGAGGGGACCTACGCCGCTCTCTTCACCGCGGCGGTCCAGAGCGCCGCGTTCATTGTAAGCGACTGCGACGAGCTGATCAAGATCGGTCTTTCCAAGATCCCGAAGGACTGCCGCGTAGCCCGCGCGATCGGGGTCGCCCTCGATGCTCACAAGAAGGGCAAGACCTGGCAGGAGGCTCGCGAGGCGGTTGTTAAGGACAGCGAGGACCTTGGCTGGTTCCAGGCTCCCGGGAATGTGGCGTTTGTGGTGATAGGGTGGATGTATGGTGATGGCGATTTCGGCAAATCGATACGCATTGCTACCAACTGCGGCGACGATACCGACTGCACCGCCGCGACCCTCGGCGCGACTCTCGGTATCATCCTCGGCAAAGACGGGATTCCAAAGGAATGGATCGAGCCGATAGGCGACCGTATCCTCACCGTGGCAATCGATCGCGGTTCCGCCGGCTTCCCTCGCACCCTTGCCGAACTCACCGATCAGGTAATGATCCAGGTCCCGCAGATGCTCGCGGCTTACAGCGCTCCTGTCGAGATCACCGATTCTGGGACGGACATCTCCGCCGCTAAGGGTCTTAACCTTACAAATGAATTGGTGGCTGCGGAGATATGGAACCGCTCACCCTATGCGGTCTCCTATGATCTTGTCCATACCAAAGTCACCATCGACTACGGCAGCGAACCCGATATTATAATAGGCGATCCATTCCCGATAAAAGTCACCCTTACGAATCAGATGCCGGACTCTCGCCACATCGAGCTGATCTGGCATCTGCCCGAGGGCTGGGAGATTTCATCGAGCGGTCCGAGCCACATCTCCCTGACCCATTGGCCGAACCACTTCGAAACCACCATCGAGATAATCGCCAACGAAATCCCGGACGGCACCATCCGCGGTATCCTGGAAGTAATCGCCCCGGGCAGGCCGACAATAGGCCTGATCCCGCTGGTTTTCTTCGACGGAAGCTAGATAAATCGAAATAATCAGCCACCAGCTATCTTGTTCGATAACTGGTGGCTGATCACTCACTAACGCCTCTACTACTTCCTGAAAACCTCTAAATCCATAACCGCCTGTACCGCGACATCGATCTGAGCGTCTAATATATCTTCCGCTAGCCGATCGAGTGATGGATCGAGCGACACCCTGATAAAAAATTCCCGTGCCCCCTTATTTCCCGTCACATGGCTGTAAGTGATCCCTGCAGCGCGATACCCAAGCTCTTCCACGAACCCCGCCAGGTCTTTAAGGAGCTCTCTATATACATCCGGATCATCAATTACCCCGGTCCGGCGCATGTCGCTGTCCGGCACTTCGAAAAGCGGTTTAACAAGGCAGATCATATCCCCCCGCCCATGCAGTATCTTCGCAAGGATCGGTATCGCTTTTTTGAGGGAAAGATACGAAAGATCCACTGTCGCCAGCGTCGGTGTCGGATCGAGCTTCTCCAGCGTTTCATCTCCGATGTTTACCTTCTCCATCGGAACCA
>Ga0123519_10002859_pt1 | contig 28911 bp, 26 predicted proteins | sample YelNatPaOPRAMG02_FD_87396 | JGI IMG/M metagenome (GOLD analysis project Ga0123519, IMG submission 87396) | Hot spring microbial communities from Yellowstone National Park - Yellowstone National Park OP-RAMG-02 (version 2) | ecosystem: Environmental > Aquatic > Thermal springs > Hot (42-90C) ...
GCGAAGCATGAATAAAAGAAGGAGGCAGGTCCTATCACGCATGGGATGCAGGAGGACGTCATTGTCGTCAGCGTTGACCCTGGGAACAAGTATATCATGGCAATCGCAGTATCCAAGTCTGGAAAAGACGGCATTGACTGTAACTTACGTCAAAAAGACATGCAGCTTTTGAAGCTCTCAATAGCGAAATATTACCGAGAGTCCGGAATAATGCATGCAAGGAAGAAAAGCGAGACGTGGAATTGAGGAGTGAAGGAGCACCTGGAAGCGATCAGCCAGATGACGAGCCGAGGAGCGGACTTTCAAGCTTTTCTGGAATTGATGAAAATTCGCGCTGCTCATTACGAGGCGCTGTGGAAAGAGTACACAGAGACCTCGTGGGCTCGTCAGCGTACGAGCCTGTGCGGAGAAAAGAAGCGTGCATTCACCAACTTCTTCAATCAGTTGGGTGCCCTCAAGGTAGTCAAGAGTCAAAGGCTCGTAGCAGCGTGCGGAACAGGGCGCTGGGCGTCCAAAAAGGGAACATTCCAGCTCCATCTACAAGAGCGTACAAAGAGTACGCACATCGTTTTCTCACAGTACCTATGGATGAGTTCCGAACGTCATGCATACACCATGAGCTGGGGTGTACGCTCCGGAGGGTCGTGACGGGAAAGTGTCGGTTGGGCTCTGATGATATCGAAAATTACGGAGAGCTAATGGAACAGAAAATTGAAAGGAGAGCGAAAGTTCGAGGACTACATGCATTAGTGAGTACAAGCAGCTGCAAGCAACGTATGGAGTTCGTGAATCGAGGCTTTAACGCTGCGATCAGTATCAGGAGATGTGCGGTGCTGAAAACAAGATCCGCGGAGTTGACAAGAGCCAAGTCTCTGGGGCAATCTTTCAGACTCGAAATGTGCAAGAAGAAGCTGAAGCCGATAGCAGGCGGCTGGTCGAAAAAGACTGGGAGGCGTCTGCACGTCGGTGTATAGACATAAACTCTATGGTTGTAAAGGATTCGCCGTTTCTTTCATCCTCGGGGAGATTATTCAACGCCCTTGTCGGATGGAAATGATGCACAGAACCGCTTGCTCTCTTAAAGCCTTTGATTCTATTCCAAACTTTTCACTAGGTTATAGCCTCGGCATTCCAGGCTTAGCTAGGAAGACTTACGGATTTCAACGTAGTTTAAGCACCCGAGATCGTCTACTCGGATTGGCTCCATTGAAGCTTTTTGTGGCTGGAATTCGTTACGTGAGCAGAATTAGCATTATTCGAGACCCACTAAGACAAGGTTTCATAAAATAACCCATATTATTCTCCGACTTATACATACAATCTTCCGCTCTTATCTTTTCCTAACATTTGGTAAGGTAAATCATGCATTCCACAAGTCTTCGAGTTTTGTGTTTTGAGACAGCTCGGGTGCGCAACAATGTGCGCCTCTGAATTGACTGAAGAAATATTCCACGTCATCGCTTGACGACTTTTTACCAAGAGCATCCCGGAAGTTTACATAATCTGTCATTTCAAAAACTTAACTCCCTTCGGAACAGAAATCCTCTTTTCTCGAGGGCCGCTGACGAATCGTAATTCCACTACAGACGCCTTTCACGTGCTATGCTCTCGGAGGCTCCACTTTCTTCTGTTTGCATGGGAAAGTTCATTCGACTCGGACGTAGCTCGTTGTGACGATCCCTTTCAGTGGAGCGTGCGTCAATGCTACGCGAGATTAGAGCAGAGATGAATCGAAATTTCACGGCTTGCTCTCAGTCTGGGATTTTCGTTCCGGTGCTTGTGTGACCGGGTTTAGCATCGCTTTTACGAATCTTTTTTAATGGGAGAGTGTGCGCTTCCATGTGCAGCGGATAGAGTACATGCTGATCGGATCTCCTGGAAGAAATCCGTGATCGCATTGTGAGGCACCTGGTGGGTAAACAGAGGAGCGCATCCAAAGCAGCCTCCTATATCCCTCAAGTGCATGTACATAGCGATAAAGCAAGCGATCGCGCGCTGCAGGGCAGCGATCTAAGGAGAAGGAGGAGATGTGGTGGACGTATGCGAATACCTGACCACAGGCAAATGCCACCTCTGCGAAGGGCGCATATGGGTTGTACGCAAAGAAAATGAAAATCAGAAGCGAAACGTAGATCCTAACTGCCGCCTATGCATAGAACGCGTCTACAATAGCCAGAAAGTGCGAAATGGAGAGTTAAGCACTGAGATCAACATCCTTCGACTGCTGGCAACAGAGCTGGAGAGACTGGAGATACTAGCTTCATTAAAGCTTGAGATAAGAGAGAGGAAAAAGAAGCAGTCGAACAAAAGGACCACATTTGCTGATATTGGTATCCATGACGAGAGACCCAAAATTTGGTGTGTATGCCTTGGTTCGTAAAGTGAATCCGCTCCGTTTTATTTTGACCTGGGTGAAGATGCAAACGAAAGACGCAAACTGAAAAGACACTTTTGTACTAAAACATTCAGAATCTGTGCTGTGCGTCTACATTTGGTTCCATACAATTTGCGCATTGTTATAATACGCGCAATACGCGCTTACAGCTGAGAGCGAGTTCGGAAGCAAAAGATCTGAAATAGCAGGAATCCAGCACAGTCGCTTACCGGGAGAAAATAAACCGCGTCGGCCTAGAAGTCAGAACCGAGCACGGCGTTGTTTCCAGCAATAAAACGGAAACATGCCAGACAGGGACTCGGGTCGCAGCCCGAGCGACACTTCAGGCAGAAACGTCGGCGCAGTTGACGACCACTCAGGTCCCGGTGGAGTCCATGCGTGGCTATTTAAGCTGAAACAAGGAGGTGTTCTTGCACCCGGTGACCAGATTACGGCGAACTATAAGCGTGACGTTTTCATTGCTGAGGTAGATTCTGCAGGTTTTCTCGTTGTTCTCGGCGCACGGGAGGCTTCTACGGGTACAGATAATAGCACCGAATACCAAGATCTGATAGGCGTCCGCTTTGGGTCTCCAGACAGTTTTATGGAAGCCATGATGAATATCTACCTGTCGCGTCGAAGAGGAAGACGTGGTCGCGAAGGGTTAGACGGTTGGGAAAGCTGCGTTGCACAGCGCCAGCAGAAGTCTCTGGGAGAACTCTATCGCGAGCTCGAACAACTAGTCAACGCGAGTTCAGATCAGAGTCTTGAGGGAGGAAGAGGCAAACTTGAGGGTTCTTCTGTGAAACGCATGACGCCTGGGTCCCGGGGAAGCTCCCGAAAACGGATACAAAGAAAATCGAATGAGCCCTCGACTAGTTCGGATGAGGCCAGCGCTGTTCACCAATCCCTGTCCCTCGCCAAGCGAAAAAGCCAGGTGTCACGAGCTTCCGAGGAATCCCCTTCCCAAAGCGAAAGCAGCCAGGAGCAGCAAACGAACGAGTTGCGACTAGAGCGGCGTTCTACACGCGCTGGTTCTCATGATGATGCTACCGTCAGCACCTCTTCTGGGCCAAGACATGACGGAAAATCGAGTGAACTGCACATCGAAGCGCATCCTCGCAAATACCAAGCTCAGCAGGGAGGCGTAGAAAAGAAGTTCCCCGAAAAATTGCCCCGTCGCTCTTCGGGAGTGGCCGCGCATCGAAAGGATACGGCTGAGCCTCATCCAAGGGGTTCCAGCGATTCAAGTCCTGAAGAATTGACTGAATCTGAACGTACTCAGAAAGCGATTCGTGACCAGCACAAAGTTCATCCCGCTGAAGCAAACAACAGCAGCTTTTCAACAGCTCAGTGGGAATCACTGAATTTGGAACAAATAGCCCGAAGAATGTTGGAAATGTTAACTTTGAAGCCCAAAGCTTTATTTGATGACGCGGATCCCGAATCGCTCATGCGGCTGCAAGAGCTTTCAGAGCACGTGAAGGCTAAGTTACAAAGTCTTTCGGCACATGCTCGAGCTGAAGAGCCCATTCTAGCGTCGTTCGCTGCGGGATACTTAAAGGGGATTGGCGAGGGCAGAAGCGCCATTGCACATGTTGCGACGAAAGCAGTTACATCTGGTTCTTTTGAGGCTGATGGGGAATCGGAGAATTTGAGCCGGATTAAGGGTCCTCAGGGCACTGCACTGGCTCCCTCTGCGAGGTCTACCGAAGCTGACACTACGATCGAATCCGACGACACAGAGCGTCCCACTGAGGCTCGAACTTCCGAGTCAGAGAAAGGTTCAAAGCGTCGAAAGGTGGAGTGGGATGGGCTACGTACTAAGCTTGAGGCAGAAATGATGGCTAGGCAGGAGCTAGAACTCGAGCGACGAAATCTTCTCGTGAGTCTGTCGGATTCTCAAAAGTTTCTTGTCCGCGAAGCCAAAAGGCGCCGATTGCTTGAGTCGGAGCTCTCAGCAGAGCGCATGCAGAGTAGCGAACTGCGGGGTAGAATCGATCGAATCCATCTTCGATTAAGCCATCTACTCGGCATCGACAATGAAAATTTCTTGCGCATCGATGGAGACGAACGCGTTGATCATAGCGTTCAGAGTGCAGAAAATGCGGAGAAACTCAGCGAAAATCATCCGCAAACTGTGGATGAGGAAGAGCAGATCGTCAGTGAAAGAGGTTCCCAATTCACAACTCCCGGTGAATTCTCCAGGAGGGCTGAAGACCAGCCTTCACATCCGACCGGAAGCCAGTTTTCATTATCTGAGAACCAAGTTTTGAAGGCGCGTCTGCGAAGAATTGAACGCGAACTCAGAGAATGGAAAGCCATGCTCGTATCCGAGCGGTGCGTGCGTGCGATCTTGGTCGATGCAAAGTCGCGACTGGAATCTGATATTGGCGACTTACGCATCATATCGGAAAAGGTTCAGGAACGAAAGCGACCGCACAAAGAGTCGTCTCAGAAAAAGTCGAAAAAGAAGGCGAGTTCGAAAGGACATGCGCAAACTCTGGCTCCATCGCAGCATATGGGACAATCTCTGTCAATGTTGCCAAACGTTCCTGTAATCTACGGGAACGAGATATCCGCCTATGATCGAATGGCCGGATTTGTTCCGCCTTCGATGCCGGAGACTGTCCCAGGATTTAGCGCCTACTCACCAGTCTATTACTATCCATCTTTGCCGCAAAGAAACGGTCTTCCTGGAGAAATGCCATTAATTATGTCAGCGCAGAACATGTGGCCTCCGCAGGAAGTGGTTCAACATCAGTACGGAATTGCTCAACCTTTCGTGCACCTGGACGCGGCCCAGCTACCTGGACATGGCGTGGAGGCGAATTTCCCGTCTGGTGTTGAGCAGGAGACACGCTATGGATATATGACGGAGAATTACCCGAACTTTGACGGTACGTTTAGAGGGGGGGTACCCGGTACGATACCATCTATGGTCAACCAAGTGTTCGCCCGTGATCCGCCGCCCTTCGATTACAGGAATGCGCAGGGCTCACGATGACACGTTTCACGGAATCGCTGCGTTTGCAGCGCGTGCATCTGGATCCTCTGTGGCACTTGGCAGTACAATGCATGCCATCTATACGAATTTTTCGGACACCGCGAAGCGGACTCAGAATCGACTGGCTTTCGTCAGATGCCGATCATTGTTCGGAGAGGCAATATATTTGTGAAAGATAAGCGGCAGAGGGGGAAGAATCATTTGATGTGCTTCTCAGACAGTTCCTGAAGTACTCTACCTTGCAAACTTTACCTGTTGCTCCTCGAGATGCCAGAGGAGAACGTATCCGCAAATCCTTCGGCGCTGCTACAACAGTCTGAGGATAACTTGGTACACGTCTTTTAACCTGGGTACACACTCTAAAGTTTGCGTCACAGCCCATTGCCATCTACGAATCCAGTCCTTGCAGTCCTTTTCTCTACCTGCTTCATTTTTCCCGCTCGTGTCTCAGGCATTACGAAGGTCTCTCACATCACTCCAGCTCAGTTGGCAGCGGTCGACGGATGCTGATGGCGGCGTTAATGCCCTATTTCACGGCTTCTGGATATTGTCAAGGTTCTACATGCAGAGGCAAAAGTTGCGACGTAGGCTTCGCTTGCCATTTCCATCTTCCTTTTATATAGCATCAGTGTCCACGTCGTAACCATTTCGCCGTACGGTTGTCAGGTGTTCTCATGTGTCCGCCACATGGCCGCCTCCGAGGACTGCAATTTGGGGCGTAAGCGCATGCTTCAACGCTTGGTATATGCCCTTGACAGGAACAGATGGGTCCCGCTATACGCTCCTCCGTTTCCAAGCCTGGTACCGTACACTGTTATCACGGACTTCTTCGGGACAATGTGCTTGACGAGTACTGGATATGCTGAAGATGCAAGCGCGCGCTTTTATATTCAAAAGACGACTAATAGAGCGTGATGTTTTCATGATGAAACAATTATCGGCAGGAAAATCCAGGCTGGAGAGCAAGTCAAGAAATTCGATCCGTTTACTCCTGCATTGTGCGAAGCGTTTACGCACGCTTCTCTGAAAACGATCTTCGCAATGGCTCAAGTCCGGGCCAACGACCCTTTCCCATGCAAACAGAAGAGATGGAAGGCCCTGGGACATATCCCGTTAGCAGTATCATGCCGGTGTGGAATGCCTTTCGTCAATGGCCGCAGAGTAAAATTTGTCTTCCGAACAGATTCGATTATTGGACGTAAGGAGATCATTGAACTTTTGGCGCGACCTTGCAAAGAAACCTCCGAGCGTTGACTTCTGGTTATTTTCCTTGTTAATCCAGCAACATAAATTTTTGCATCCTCGAGTTGCTCCGGAACCGTAAAATATTAAAAATGAAAAAGACGTGACGTAAATATATAACCCGTAATGAAAAGAGAAGAGCGACACTCATTCTTATGAACTGGATGATGCTATCCGATATCTTTTTACGAACCCTTATTCGAGTGTGTTGCAAATCATCGTGGCCCCGGAGAGGTGACGGATTCTAGCGGCAAATATTCGAAGGCGCCGCTCTACAAAGAAGGAAGACAATCCTAAGTCTGGTTAGGAAGCCGTATGCACTTATTCCTGCATTTGGATTGTCGATGTCGTGCATCTAAAAAATCTCAAAATAAACTTACAGGCATGGACAGAGTGAGCAGTTCCGTGTACCATTTTAGTATAAAAGGGTTAAGGAGCTGGGTTTCCGCGCCTAGATGGCTGGGAGTTCAACCATTTCTGATTCGATGAAAAATGAAAGCAAGGCAACGAAAGAAAACATTATCTGAACGAACCCTGTCGTTTGGTTTACTGAAGTTGTATTCACCACATGCGTCAGAAATGACTGCAAGGGACTGAAAGTGCGACTAACATCCAGTAACGGATATCTATAAAGAAACGGTTTTCGGGAGGATAACTTTGGGAGTCGCGCCTGACGTAGGGAGTGAACAAGAATTTTAGGCCGCTATGACGTGACATGAGTTTCACGGACAGCGACATATCAGGCGACCAACAGACCTCGTGTTGGAAAGACGATTACCAGTTTGTCTGCTTCTGTCGATCATACCACGAAACTAAGAAGCAGCTTTAGAAATAGTCCTTCAGACTTTATGACGAGCAGTGCTCTATGGATGACGAGAAGTTTCTGCAAGAGATTCTTCCGTTCACAAACATAAGCCGCATCAGTATTCAGGCATCAAGAGGGCGACGAGATCGCATTCCGAAGCACGGTTACCAGAAGGGTTCTATCTAGAGAAAGCAATGGGGAGGTATCCCGACTGAATCTCCGCTCATAAATTCTCGATCATCTCATTTCGGATAAGGATGAATTGGTGCATGTCGCCCGAATGCATGCTGGACGCCGCCGTCTGGAATCGAGTTACACTCGCGCTCCGACAGAATTCAGATTGCGCGCTCGTTTTCGTACGCCGCGCACGTCGATTTTCGCTTGCAGAAATAAAATTTTTTGATCAGCGGAAGGCTGTCACTTACAAACGATCACCCGTTGTGCGATTGATATCGTCTATCGGGACACCGCCCAGCCTTCCGTATTCCTATGTCCATTTCCCACCAGCTCCCACCCATGCCTCCTCTAGATGCTAAATTTTTAGTTCGCGAGTTCCGCCATACCCCGACCGTGCCGCAAGTGTTCGCAATGGCGCCTGCAGCGCTCGTGGGGACGCAGTTCGGAAAGTCATGCTTTGCTCTACCACTGGGGCGTTCGCTCGGGCCGTCCTTCACCCGAAGCTGGGCTGGAACTGGTCGCTTTTCCGGGATACAACAGGCGATTTAGACGGATTCAGTGCCGGCGGCCGGAAGATACATTCTGATAGATCATAGTAATCAGTGCGCTGCCTGTACGCAGCTAAAACACTCCCTGTCCAAAAACACACTGCGTTGTGGACGAGAGCCTCAGAGCTTACGGCAGTGCCTGCCACTTGCGGCTCGCCGAGCACTAGCCTAACGCAGTCGTCGGGGTCGCGGGAACTCCTGCCTCGAAGATATACTTTCGAATAAATGGAAAAAATTTCCATATTTCATCTTCCGCCTACGGGGAATAAATATGTTAACGACCTTCATTTTAGCGGTAAGCGTCAGTGATTTTTTCCCACAAGAGTTCAACAGAATTGTTTTGAGTGCATAGCTGTTTCGGTATCGAGCCGGGCCAGGAGACATAATGGCGCTGTCCACTGGCTGCCTCCATTAAGGCGATCCAAGACGTTTTGCTTGTATGCATTCATCGATCTTGGCAGAGGGAGCGTCCATGAACATTATTACATTACCCAACAGAATTTTTTACCAGCTGTGAAACTGGTTCTTTCAGCATAGATATTTTGGCGCCATCGAGTCTCCCATGACCTGCAATTTTTACTCGGAAAGATGCAAAAATGGAACACAATTACTTTTCACCGCTCTGCCAAGGAAAACGCCCCCGTTGTACGTAAACGGAGCTCCAGTACTGCTGGAGTCCTAAATCATAGCACAACAGTGCTGTGCTCCAAGAAAGAATCCAAGGCCTTCTTTCTTGGCCACCTGTTTTAATTTCTTCCCGAGTGCATTGGACTTTAGCGCAGTGGCCATCCTGAGGACTAAGCGATTGCATTGAAATTCCGCCCGAAATGAGACTGCAGAACGCTCCAGAATCAGATAACCTTTTCCGATATCGATCGAGGCGTTGAACTCTCTTTGCGGAAGTTGCTTGCGCACATTGTTGCCTGTGGATTCACAAAATCGCAAGCTGCTAACTTTCCATTGACTCACCATCTAAAGGGCATTCAGCCTTCCGTATTCCATCTCCAGCGTCCGGCTCAGCGTTAATCTCTTTGTTTCTAGTTTTCTAAGCGTATACCCCTGCTCATGATGCGTGAATGTCGTCCTGAGCGCTCCGAGGAGAATCGTACAGGGTAGGTACTTGCACTCGTTCTATGCTCTCGTGGATGGAGCGGGAGTGCAGTCATTACGAGCTACAGCGTGTCCACCACCATAGGCTACCACAAAGCGACGCGACCAGTCGCTAATTTGCCTCCCCAGCTCATTGAACAAGTTGATAAATGCACGCGTCCTTCCTTTGAACAATCGATACATTGGCCAAACTCGCTCAGTCTCATGTAATTCTACGAAAGCTCGTAAGCGAGAGCCATTTGGACCGTCATGCACGCCCTTGGAAAGAAGCGAATAACCCATCTCGCGGTGCTCAGTACGGTGCTTAGAGCTTCGAGTTTGATACTGACGCATGCGTTCCACTTGCTGGCATGTATGAAAACGTCCATCATGCGTGATTCTCGAGGATAGAGGGCCGAGGAAAAGTTGATCAGCTTCATCTGTTTCCCGTTCAGGTACTTGGCTTGTTTCTTCCGTTTTGTATGTATGGTATAGGCCGTGACACCCCTCCCTTTTCAAACAGTAATCCATTCCCTTCACGATGTCTTTCTCTTCGTGTACCCCGAATGGTGGCAAATGACTTACGTTGCCGTACTCAAGCCTTGATCTAAGAAAGCGCATGCAGGTTGATAAGCTCTAGGTCTTCATTGCCTCTGCAAAATTCTTTCCATATCCTCATTCCAAACGTGAAAACTTGGATGAGGTCCTCGCAGTTTTCGACAAATTGTTAGAATGCTTTATAATTGTTCCCAGAGACCAGCCGTATCGTGCAAAGGAAGGCATACATTGGAGTGCACATGTGAAATAGATTTTATGATGAGATTTAAAGCCATATATGGCGACCGCATCGAGTAGGCGCTCGAGAGGACGAGGGCGTCCGGAGTCGGTGAAGAAGTTTTTCTTGACTGTTGAGGGTTCTCTTCTGGAACACGTAGAATCGCAACATGAAAGGAAAGCAGGTATCAGGCTTCAGCCATCCTTTGGATTGGACCAGGATACGTTCGATGCAGAGACCAACAAGACGAGCTTTGAATCTATCCAGCGACTCTCGCTCTCGTTGGGACACCTTTCCCAAACTAACATCCAATCCGATCTCGTCCACAAAGAGCTCCTTATTTGCCGCTATTGACACCCCGAGGATTGCCTCGATTCGTCCCCATTTTTCTGGGCCAGTCAGGTGAGGCTGGAGCACATACAGGGTGTGCCGTATGAAGCGCCCACATTGACTCACATATAATGCTGTTTTCGGGGTTAGTTTGATCTTTGCTGGCTCCCACGCTTGTGTTGCGATCGCCAACGCAGCAAGGCGACGCTTAAAGGCCTTCTGAGAACCATGTGTGCAAATATATGATACTACGATATATCCGTATTTCCTACTCTGTCGGAGCATCAGTCGTATTGTTACATGAAGCTTTCATCGAATATGACGAGAGGGTGACGTGCAGCTGGCAGTCGCGTGTCCGGAGCTCGAACATATAGTTGCTTTACAAGGTGCATCAAGACGAGGGAAGCTATGACAGCCTTTGTTCTGTTGGGAAACTATGCGATTTCGAACTGCATGCTATACCTAATGTTTGGAAGAATCTCGCCGTTCCTGGTTTTCAATAGAGAGGCCCCGACGATGGTTTCAGAGCAGTTTTTCAGCTTCGACAGTTTTCCTTCCTCTCGCTCCTTGTCCTCTTTTCGGCAGGAGTTTCCTCTCGTTTGTCTGCTGGGAACTTCTTCGCTATACATAGGAGGGGCGGCATGAATGTGGCCCCTACATTCCATATGCATTTTTTGGAACTAATACGCACTGGGTGGACAATTGCGTTGAATCTCGTCTTTTCAATGGATGTATCGATAATTCCTTAAGTAAATTTTTGTCGCGTTTTTCGCCGCGAGCACTACCACAGACCAATGTGCGCATTTCGGCTTCTGCCGGTCCACAATCAGAGAAGCAGCAAAGCAGATCGGGGTTTGTGAATGTAGCCAAAGATTTGTCGAACGGCTGTGTCACGGATGCGAATAAGTGGTCTATTGAATCGTGAGCTTGGAAACGGAGGTTGAGAATATAGAAGATGCCTCAAACCGGATTAAACCAGGCAGAAAACGCTTGGAAGAAGAGCTGTTCAATTTCAATCTCAGCAGCGTACTCCCTGACCGCCTTAGAGTCATGGGAAGCGGTGTTAAGCGAGAACGGAACGGGAATACGTGCAAAGGGGAATCTACGAATTGCTGCGACGAAGCGTGAGGTTTCTTTACAGATCCCATTCGTTTAACGCTTTGTGGACGACCACACGGGTGGCTCCCCATTAGCGTTGATATTGTCGTTATTCTCGATTGTCTCTCTCTAATGATGGGGGGTTGCCCCTTTCCGAGCACGTATTCACAGGTCTCGAACTTCTCCCGAATGAAGTACCATCGAGTGAGAAAAGCGCCAGCCCTTTCTATAAGAAATGTGCGTGTTTCAGTGTGAAATCGATAGAGTGTTTCGCAATGCAAGACAGTATCAAAGTGAAGAGGGGGTTCTCACTTTTCTATTGGCACCTTTTCATCACCGTTCGTAACAACGGAGCGGAAACTTCACGCCCTCTTGCTTCTCACACCAAATTTGTAGGAGAACTTGGATTATGAAATGGTTTGACGACGAGATCGTCGTGGAGATACATTTTTTCAAGTTATGTTCTTGGTGCGCGACGTGCAAGAAAAGGACAAGAAGAAGGGTGGTTGAGCCATCTGCAACCATAGAATGACTGACTTGGACAAGCAAGACCGGTTTTCGCAAGCTAACGGCGACAGCACAACGTGTTTCTGCGGCCCTTTCAGTCTAGAATATGCAGTTTTCAGTTGAGTATCTGTGAGAAAAATAAACGAGAACGAAAGGATTTGTGTTTCCAGGTATGTGGAATTCGCTGCTCTGAGCACAGCGCATGTAGGCCTTGTTGTAGTGCGATCCTTACAAAGACCTAAATTCAGCTAAAATATGTTATAGGGCCCACGGTACGAACCAAGCTTTCCTCAATTGACGAAAGATGCCTGTCGTCAGGAAGAAACCTTGGTTGCTATTCAGATGATTCTACGTTTAGTCGGCCTCAGAACGGTATTCCTCTGTGGAACAGAAGCGAGATGTGCGGTTCTTCTGGATTTTGTATCCAACGATGACGACACATGGATACCGGACAACCTGGTCATATCTTTGCGGTCTGGGGCTGGAGCCGTGGCTCACCCGCTGCCGCACCGGGAACCGTCGTCTATCTGGGATCCGACTGGCTGAGTGGACAGGACTGCTGGTGGTGATATGGAAAGGCACGCCGGAGGAACTTCACGACCGAGCAGAACCTCGGGAACTGAGCGCCGCCCACACCTGCGCAGAAGGAACGGGTTCCACTTGGACTGCGCAGACTATCTAGACTTGCCAACGGTCGCGAATTTTTGCGGATACCTGCCCAGCGTAGAAGTCCGCGGGACTCTCTACAGAGATGTTAAGCGTATTGAAGTGTGTGGGGCTTCTCCCGCAGGTATCGCTGGTGGAAAATTGCACACAGTACTGAATCTTCGGTTTCTGTGTTTGTTTGATATGAGATTCAATTCCTGCCAAACCTTTCCTTAGTATTATCTCGTATGATAGTAGAGTGGCAGTATCCAGCAGGCACAACTCGGGTCATCGTCGATTGTGGTGCGAACACTTATTATCGATGGGGGCATTTCAACTTTTTGCAGATGAAATCGCACCCTTCCCTCTTTCTAATCGTCGTTCTTTTCGATGCGAAGGTGCTCATCTGGCAGAGAACAAGTGTTCATTGGTTAGGCTGTCTAAACAAAGATTTTTAATTCCCGGAGATGGCCGATCAGCTTCGGCGCAGTCATTTGATGGGTCCAACTGTCTCTTCAGTCCTATTTCAATGTTTCGACTTTTTAGGTTGCACGGCATCAGAGGCGTTCTCCGGGATCCGGCGCACTGTTCTACTCAGTTGCCTTGTGCAAGGTGGACAGTTTCGCAAGTCGATTCGATATTGCGTTGCAATTCGTCCCAAGTCGAGGACGCGGAGACTACGTTGGCTAAAACCAATGCACCCATGCATTGCTAAAAAGCAGTCCGGAAGACGTGGTGACTGCCTCACCCACCTTTTTCAACCTCACTTAGCTTGCAAGAAGTCTCAGACGCTTTCTTTTTCGGATTAATTCTGAGCAGCATGAAACGAGTGTCTTTCTCGGTATGAGCTATGTATACGTGTTGTGCAGTTCACGTCTTGGTCATTATTCATCGATCGATTTCCAAAGGATACCAGTCTTTCCAGCCCCAAAGGAACGGGGCGAACCGCAAAAAAAATATACTTCATGCAGACTTCTCAGTCGACGAATTGCAAGCCTCGAGTAAGTTTATATCAGCTTGCTCTACTCACTAGGATCTAGCCCAAAGCATATTTGGTCGAACGTCCGCATAGAAAGCCGCCCTTTCTGGAGTCACAATGCGGCTTCTGCAAAATGTGCGGAAACCACTTTTGGGGGTTGCTTTGCAATATCGACGACGATCGGCTGGCAGCATATCACGTGGCGACGCCGGAGCGGTGATTACCGAGTCAATCGTCGGGAATCGGAGTCTTTCATTGAACGCATACTCCAAAGTTTCTCCCCGCCAAAATCTCAGAACGCGCATGCGCGAGCGGCGCCCGTTTCGAAATGTATCCGACGCGGTAAACTTAATTTTCTGCCGATGCGACATGTACTTCTCTCTTTCAGTTTGACTGAGGAAGTCGCCAGCGCACATCACACGCCGGGGTCTGTTCACCACTCCAAAAGTGGTTTCATTCTCTGTTTGGATCGCTTTGGTAACCGTTGACGATGGCTCAGCAGGCAGCTGCACTATTCTTACCTCAGGATTTGCGCTCTCATCATGCGAAAGCTCTTTTTGATTCTCCGGAGTGTATTCGAATACTGGGCCCTGATCGCACTGTGGAGCATCATCCCCAAAACTCAGATCGAATCCATGTTCCAGTTGGCTCGCTCGGTATTTTTCTGGCGTGCAAATTTCAAGGCGTTGCACTTGAACGGATTCGTGGTGCTTTGTCTGTGGAGAATCCAATGTTGAATGCCCTTCGAGAGCATTTCGAGCGCTTCCTTCGCTCTCGGAGCTTTGAATTCTGCTGCGCTTGCGGCCTCTCACGAAATGGAAATCAGAGCTCTGATGATGCTCAGCTGGGCCGACGCTACTATGTATTGGTGTGTAGGAACTCGCACCGCGATCGTCTGTCGGGTCAAAGTTCAGGCGCTGAGCTACGGAGACCAAATTTCTATCAGGCGTATGCAAAACGCTTTCGCTCAGTGGTGAGTACCGATTGTGCAACGTGCTCACCTCTCTTGTCTCCATGTCGTCTATTTTTACATGATCTACACCAACTTTATTGTCCACTTTCGACGTACTTAGAGCTTTATATAGTGCCCAGAATTGCGCAACGTCCTCCAATCCGTGGATTTCTGTTGAAAGACGACGAGGAGCTCGCCCTCTCGTCCTTCGACTCGTTGCTCCGATCGCTGCACGAAGGCGCTGCTTTTGAGACTCATCCGAGCCTGTAACCCCATTTCCATCCGTTTCAGCTATAGAAGTATCCACAATGCTGCAGAATGAACAGTGTGCTTCCTCCAAAAGAGAACCAGAATGGGACAAGGTTTGCTGGACCTCACCAGCGCGAGCTCGCAAAAGAAAGAGCTTTTCGCGGCGTCGCTTGCTCCAAGCCGAGGCACCCGGACACGTTGAACCCAGACTCGTTCCACTAGATGAGAGAGATCTAAGACGTAAAAGTTCTGCAAGTGAAAGGGCTTGAGCGCTCATGCTACGGTAAGAAATAAACAATGCTATTCGTAAGGAGCGGTAAGAAGTAAGCGGCTCGATATACCGCCCCAATGGGGATCGCCATAACGGCACGCGGAGCGTATCCAAATCCGTAACGGCCGGCAGCTGCCAAAATCTCACGTGTATCCTGCACGCTCCCAGACGTTTTTGTGCAGCATGTCCTCCACAGTTCTGCGCCTGTTGTCGCCTTATTCGAATATTGTTGGGCGTTCCAGTGGTTTATTCCGCTATTACTGTTCAAGCGTCAGTACATTGAGTCAGTTGCGACACGCGGGGCAAACGAAAGCTTCTAATTATGATAACAAAACGACGGTTGTCTTCCTCGTTTCTGACAGACCAGGATCCCTGCGGAAAGCGCTAAGTATTTTCGACGAGGAGCACTTCAACTTAAGCGGCATAAGGAGCCAAGCTTCCCTACCGGATGACTCCGCAAACGATCGAGCGTTTGAAATTACAGTTAATGCCGAGTACGTGGGTTCCCGCGAGGTTCAGGGAGCTGACTGCGACCACTCGCCGAACAATCACAAGTCTGCACTGCTTTCTCGCGTTGTTCAGAAACTCGAAGACACAGGCGCGAGAGTCCGCTATATAATGCCCTCCCGTAGCGATGAACAAGGAGCAGTTGAAAAAGGCGGGAGCTGCGAGCGCCCTGTACCGCCACTGGGCGCTGTTTCAAACGCGGAAGTGGCGCTGAGCATGCCCTGGTTCCCTCGCCGTATCTCGGATCTTGACCGTTTTGCTTCACGTTGTCTCCAGTTTGGGGCTGAATTGGATGCAGATCACCCCGGATTCAGGGATGACGCGTACCGGAAGCGACGTGAGGTGATTGCGAATGCTGCGGCGCGCTATAAGCACGGAGATTCACTGTCTGATGTTGACTACACAGCTGCGGAACTCGATACTTGGCGAACAGTTTACACAGAACTCAAAACTCTGCGAGCAACGCATACCTCTCGACGTTATCAGCACTCAATTCAGCTCCTTGAACGAGAGATTGGTTTTGGATCATACCGCATCCCACAGCTGTCGGAAGTGAGCAGATTTCTCAGCGAATGCACTGGATGGACACTTCGGCCCGTCATGGGTTTACTCTCATCGCGGGACTTTTTGAATGGGCTTGCTTTCCGAGTTTTTCACTCCACGCAATATGTTCGACATCATTCACAGCCGCTCTACACACCGGAACCTGATGTTTGTCACGAGCTTTTAGGTCACATTCCCATGCTCTGTGACGAGGCCTTTTCAGAGTTGAACCATCTGCTCGGTCTCGCATCGCTGGGTGCATCTGATGAGGATATTGTCAAGCTTTCGAGGTGCTACTGGTTCAGCGTGGAATTCGGACTCTGTCGCGAGGGACCTGCAGAGGAGCTCAGGGCATACGGGGCCGGTCTGCTGTCGTCTTTTGGTGAGCTCAAGTATGCGCTCAGTGGGAAGCCCCAGACGCTCCCATGGAATGCTTTTGAAGCCGCTAAGCGCGAGTATCCAATCACTGATTACCAACCATCATATTTTGTTGCTCGATCCATAGAGGATGCGGTTGATCAGCTGCGCCTGTTCACTGAATCCGTAGAGAAACCTTTCGAGCTCCGGTTTAATCCTCATAACCGTAGCGTGTCGATTATTGATGATGCAACTCAGGTCGCTGCTTTTTCTAACCAACTTAGCAATGATCTGCGGACTTTGGCGCGTACGCTCAGAAGGCTCGGAGTTTCGACCTCATGATATCCAGAAACGCTTCCGAGGATACTTGAGATGACCGCGCGAGATCGGAGGGCACAGTGATGTCGGACAGCTTCTTATACCGTTCTGCCCTCCAGCGCAACAGTTCTGGATAGCACATTCGCAGATTCTCCTCATCCGAGTTTGCCTCGGGAAGTCTGACATACTTATCGCCCCACACGACAGGTTTTGGGCATTTGAAAAAAGTCTCAATCATCTCTGCAATGGACGATTCTGCAATTTCGAGGTACACAATTAAATAGTCTCGACGAATTTTTTCCTGACATTCCGTGCTGAGATACACGACGCTGCCTGTGGTATCTAACGCGAAATTCGTTTTCTTGCGAGGCCGCGCATTGGAAGTAATATCTTCCTCTATTTGTAAATATCGCCGCTCGCGCTCACGAAATGTCTCATGAAAAGGAAATCCCATCCAGCTTGCCAGTGCATCGGTGCCCGCTCCCTGAATATCGCCGAGCTCCTGCTGCAACAACTTTTCGATTTCCTCGTCGACGCTCACGATATCGAAACCGAGTTCAGTGGCCAATTTCCGAGAGCGGAAACTTTTCCCAGAGTTCGACATGCCAACGAAAGCGATAGAGAGTTCGTTCCGAGTAAGTTTTTCGTCAAAAACCTCACGACTAAGTAGTTCTGATACCAACCAAGAGCAAAAACGCTTCCGGGTCCTTTCTCTGTGGTGCGCGATCGTGCTGCACGTGGCTCGCCGAGTGCAGCAAACCGCAGCTGCTTCCCTTCCTATCCCCAGCTGCCGCTTCGTGCTCACTGCGAAGCAAGTAATTTTAAAAGCAGTCATTTGTGGAAGTGCACGCCTTCTCTAGCTCCGACGTCCTTCGATGCGCTTCAGAGACCGACTACTGCGCGGCTCCATCGCCAGCCGCCGCTGTTTGCCCCAAATCGGCGTTGATGCGACGTCCATTGATCCAGCCTTCGGACGATACTCGCAGAATCCTTGTTTCGAACGCATGTTGTTCGGCGCTCAAATGCTCCCAACTCAATTTTATTCTACTCCCGCTGCTCCATGCTCCAGGGGATCGAAATAACAATCCAATGATCCGTATATATTGCAGGCGGATAGCCTGTTAGATGTATTCTCTACTGAACAGTGCACGGAGGACTACATTCCTTATTCAAATCAGTCATAACACAGTTCTTTGATGGCTGAGGTACACTGCAAGAAAGACGTAGATGCGCTCTGCGTGAAAAACTGGTATTTTCAGTGCGCGCTTGCGGTAAATGAAAGAAAACAGTCCTTTGCTCACCTTACTAAAACCAAAAAGCGACGGTAGGAGCCACTATGGGCGTCTCTTTTTTCTCAACAGCTTGTTCGTGTGTTCCTGTACACACTGGGATTCTGTCGCAAAAAAAGAGTCCAGTTCCACACACGGTTATTCTCTACCGGAATCGCAACACCAGGATTCCTGAAACTCAGAGATGGGTATGAAGCAAAGGGGCGTCGGTTTGTTTTTCAGTTGATGGGAATTCCTTCGGATGAAACGGTGGTATCGTGTATGGGTATTCGAGCAGCAGGGTGTCCATTGTGTTTACGATCGAGCTCGAAGCGAACAAAAGCATCCTTTGATGTGGCTGCAGTAGATTCATTTAGCGGCCTCAGTTTCGCTCGTACAGAGGGCTCATACCACACCACCCACTTCGTTGAATCATTGAAGACTTTTGCTCTTATGTTTGGCGAAGTTCTTCAATCGGAGAATGTGGTATTCCACCACTAACGTTGTTTTCGAGCTTTTGCCGATTTTATAATGTAGAGCTGCTTTTCATTCCTTCGCACGCTCCGTGGTTCGACCCCATCGAAAGGGTGTTTTCTATCTTGAAAGGTAATGATCGCTACACTGAGCGAAACGATGAAGCTTTCAGCGAGCTGACACATCGGGGCACATGATGCCATTCTTCCGCAAGTCCATCTCCCTCCAGAAAGGTTCTTACCTCGGGCATAAGAAGCGCGTTCGTTTTCAAAATTAAAAATCTAAGGGATGAGCTGGGGCGCAGGCTTTTGAAGGCCCAGATAGAGAGAATGCAACGGAGCGCCTCGGCTGTAGTAAAGCCTGGAGAGCTGGCAGAGGACCAAATGGCACTGGGGGCACGAGTTCTGGAAATCCTTGCACTAAAAAATTCTACCAGTCTTGATAAACGCATGGAGCTCGTGCACCGAGACTTCAACGCCCCCATCCATATCAGGATGTGTGCGGCGCTGAAAATGCGACCCGAGGTGTTGACGCGAACGAACTTTGTGGGGCAGCCGCTTAGGCTCGAAGTGTGCAAGGAGAAATTGAAGCCGATGGCAGGGGGCCATTCGAAAAAAACTGTGAGAAGTCTGTGGGTCGTTATTTATTTACCCCCAGGTCGCGAAAGGTTTTAGCTCCACTGAGCAGCCGTGGAGCTTTCCCAGTCAAGATGCAACGCACAGACCTATATGGAGATGTTACGACCTGCCCAAGCGATAGGGTGCAAACTTGAGTGTCCTTTTTGTTAGACTTTTCCCAACATAGGGTGCTCGGTGAATCTGAATGAACTCTGGAGACTGCGGGACTCCAAAGGTGGCTGTGTTGGCGAGAATTATCGCACGGATCGGATTGCTGCCCGTTCAGGCTCGAAAAGAAGGTTTCTTAGGGGTTTCCACCACGAATGACTTCACCGAAGCCTTACTGCAGCCTGCTGAGAGCGATGTAGATTTATAAGAAGGATTGCAAACGTTCGCGCATGAATGCTGAGGTCCTTACTTAATTCTTAGCATCGTTCTTTCAAAACGCTTGCGCGCTTTCATCAGTTGCTCGTTGTTCGCTCTTTTCGGAGCAAAATATTCCGCAAGCACATTTCTTTCAATCAAATTCAAAACTGACTTAGATAGCGATTATGCTGTTCCCCAGAGGAACGAATCCGCCAAAAGTGAAATAAAAGGCAAGGTTCGAAGCTTCTCCACAAGGACCGAAAGCCATCCTCATCGAGCTCTTATCTGGTATGCGCATGTTCGCAAGGTTCTAGAAAATTACAGCTCAACGGGTTTACCATCTCTCGGTTACCCTCTATAGACATCAAGAGCGCTGGAAATCTGCTCTCTGCTGTATCTGGGGAACCATGAGCATCAACACCGTTCGTGGCAATCGAGCGTCAGCTACGAGCAGGCGACGCGCGAACAAATTAGGTACCAATCGGAGACACTTTTCAGCCGTTGTGCGCAGTTGTGGCGGAAGACCCTTGCGGTTATCATTTACCGACAGAGATGCCTGTGTCCTTAAAGAGGTTGCAAGCGCGCCAGGAACGAGTCGCGAGTGGTCTGGAGAGAAAGGTAACACGAGTGACGTCGAAAGGTCCGAAGGCGAAGGGTGTGCAGTCGAAAAATCTCAATCCGTACCTTGTGGGGTTTTTACTCTTCATCCTTGTCGGAGGTGCTTTGTTGCCGCACGTACAGCGGTACATCATGGGTTTTTTTGCTTCCGCAGAGATCTGAGGTGTAGGAGAAAGACTAGAATGTTTCGAATGCGAGGAAATAAGTACGACCAGATTGCTGAGGCAGAGGCGCGAAACTGAGGAGACCTTACCTGCTATCGTAGAGACTCGTAGGCTTCGCCCAGTGACTGCAGCCCTTTCAGAAGCAGATGGAATATTGGAATTGTCGTAGCTAAGACGCGACTACAACGGTTCCGAACGCGACGGAGGGCACGGATCCGTCGTTGAGTCCCGGACCTTGTAAGATATGGTTCGTTCAAAGCATCACGCGATATGCTAGCGTGTTTGGCTCGTTGTTATCATACGAATACCCTTCTGGTTGCCGCAGCAATGCTTCAGAAACGTAGCCACGTATCATTTAGGGCCGCTAATCTCATGTCAGAATAAAAGTGGAATGGGTCTGCGTACCTGACTCGAGCGTACTATCTAGAGCATGTGGGTGTTCCTCTTGCCATCAACTCCAGCCTCTGCGAGCGTTGACTTCGACGGCTTCCTTTTCCTATCTAATATCTCGGTCCTTATACTTGCAGGTCGCTCCGTTCCATCCAGCTCAGGTGTCAGCAGTCGAAGGATATTGATGACAGCGCCCGTTTGCTGATTCTCGTGCCTCCGGATCTTCTTCCCGCATTCCATGGACGCACGGAGTTTGCGATCTGCACTTACCCTCCCGGTTTCGTCTTCTTTGTAGACACCCTCGGAGCGCCCTTCGCACCAGTGGCACTTGGCTGTGGTCAACCGTACCCATACATCCGCCAAACATCCTCGTTCGATTGCCGGCCCGCGGCTCGTCAACCCTTGCTTCGTCACCCTACACATGTATTCGGCTGGTATAGGATGCTCCCTGCGATGCCCTCCTCCATTTCCGCACCCGGTGCTGTACCCAGCGATCACGGGTTTCTTCAAGACAATCCCGTAGAAAAGTACTCTGTCCGCTACACACGCAAGCGCACGCAAGCACACGGTGTTCCATTCGATAAAGTATTTGTGGAACGCTGTTATGCACAGGATCACACAAAGGCTGGAAGGAAAATCAGACAAGCAGAGCAAGTCGAGAACTTTCGATTCATCTGCGTTCCCGGTGCATCAAGTAGAACCGCAAGCTCTATTGGAAGCGATCGCTGCGATGACTTACGTCCGAGTCCAAGAACATATGCCATTCAAACAGCTTGAATGGGTCTGCAGGCAACGTACCCCATGAGAGCCATTTTGCTGCTGAGGAATCGCATATCATAGATGGCTACGTGAAGCGGAGGCTTTGTCTATCGAACGGAATCGATTACTTCACGTGAGCAGCCCATTGAACATCAGCCATGATCTTGTAGAGCAGTCATCAAGTGCAGACGTCGTGTTTTTGTTTCCTCGTGGATGCATCGGCCCGTGATTCTGGGCCTACGAGTTTCCTTGAGAAAGCAAGATCGAAAATGGAGAATGTTTGACATGAGGATGCGACACGCACGGAAATTAGAAGAGTGAACGCTCGTATTTCTGAACCGGATAATAATGTCATTTGTGTTATGAACCGTTATTCGTGGGCTTTGCAAAATATCTTGGTACCCGTGATGAGACGCATTGCATAGGAGAAGAGTCGATAGGACCTCCGCAAAGACGAATGAGATCCCTGCAACTGCTTATGAATCCATAAGTCCTTATTGCTGCTCGTTGAATGCCGAGGCTGTACATCCCAGAAAATTTCGGAACAAATCGAAATGCAGGAAGAAAGCAGTCAGTTCGATTTCCATTTTTACGCGGGACGAGTGTTTGAGCAGTTCTTCGCGCCGAGTAGCGGTCCCTCCATCGATTCTGACCCGGCTCGATCCACAAATGGCTTCGTTGCCCTAGCTGTAATGGCCGTTTTTTAAGTATTTCGCCAACAATACAATGGTATATTATCTTGCAGAATACTCGAACCCTCGTCCAGCCTGAATCGAAAATTCTGCAAAGTGTATCACGCGCATTATGCACCTCATCCCCAACTCGTAGCGTCATATCAGGCGGCAGTGCAATGGTCGCATAAGCACTACGTCCAAGCGGAAACGACCGAAATAGTCAGCTAGATGGCGCGTTCCCGTCAAGATCATCTTATCTTCCGACAAGAATATCCAAGTACACTTCACTCTACACGCTTTGGGTTAAGTACGACCCAGATTGAAGCCTCTGTGGAAGTTTAGGCGGGATCTTTTAGACGCTTTCTGGTATAGCTGCATCGCCCTAGTTTGCGCGCGCCGCTGGCCTCCCGTCCTTCACCATTTTGTAAATTTTCTTACCCGCCAAATAGACGCAGCCAGCAACAGCGCCAATCAGGGCAGTGCCAGCAGCATACCGAAGCACTTGTCTTGTAACTGTGCTCTTTGACTCCATTTGTGGCCTGCCCGTGGGTGTCAAACAAAGCATCGCCACGGATGAATATACCTGCACAGGAGGGCTCTCACGGAAAGATATTTTTGTCGGCAACGATAGACCCTCATCCATACAGAACTTCGAGGGACTGTCCGGCCACTCCTGTTCTACAGCGGGAAGATCTTGCTTGCTAGCCAGTATTAGGCACGGCAAATCGGGTCGTATCGTTCTGAGCGCCCCAAATAATCGCGCAACGTATCCGAACGATGAGGCATCGCTTAAATCGTAGATTAGGACGGCTGCGTCACATGACTCTATCTCCCTCTCTGACGCCAGGAATTCATCCACCACATGGTCCGAAATCTCCGTGAGTACGAGGGTCCTTGTCAACACTCGGGGCTCAGACGCAGATCCTGTATTCGGAAGTGCAATTTTCAGGGATGCTGAAGCAGCAAGTCGACCTTTCGTGTGGGCAAGGTTTTCACTGAAACGCCTCCCAACAAAAGCTCGCAAAAAACTAGTCTTCCCGGCCCCGGTTGGCCCCAGAATGCATGCATGCAGCACAGTGCGTGACGAGATCGTAGCGCGGCGCTCGCGGCGTCGGCGCTTCGTGACTCGTACCGCGGACAATGCGTCCCCGTCGTATCCAACGTATATGAGATTCAGCAGAGCGAGCTCTGGGTCAGCAAGGAATCGCTGGCACCAGCAGCTGACAAATCCTTCCAGTTCAAGATGGCCCTTCGGATTCAGCCGGGTGAGAACAGGATACTGCGTTCCAACTGCCTCGGTGTTCGACTCGTTCTCGACTCCGAGGTAGAGATGGAAGCTCACGTCCGGCGGCACAGGGCTGAAAACCTCTGCTAGCTCCGTTGGTGAGAGTGCATTGTCCTTGTCGGCATCACAGAGCCCGAAGATGCGCTCCAGAAACTTGAGACAATGCTCCGTCATTTCTATGCTTTGATCTGGCTGGCGGCGCAGTTCAGGTACAACCTGTGCCAGGTTCAGCCGGAGATCGTCGTCGTACCCGAAACGCCGAAATACCGTCCAGCAAGTCTCTGCTCGTCCCTTGATAATGAAGAGAGTGTGCAAGTAAAGAAACCCATCAAAAGTGAGATTCCCGTCCGCGTCTAGCCCGCTCCGAGCATTCTCGCGCACGACGTTTTTGACTCCGACGAGCTCCTCGTTTCGCAAATGAACATTAAAGCACTTGAACTGAAACTCATTCAACTCGTGATCATTCAGTTTTCCATCATGATCCGCATCACATAAGCGGAAAATCCGCTTCAGGGCGGCAACGGCAAGCGGTTTCAGCCGATGTTCCTTGACGTCATATATTGGTGCAGTTGGATGCAAGACAGCCTTTTGCGCAAAGTAAAATACCTCGGCTACGTTAAAAAGCTGCTTGGAAGATGCTTCGATGCACGTTTCCAAATTTTTGTACTCGTTCATAATAGGCATGATTTCGTTTTCTAAGGAATACGATGGGTTCTCGGCCGAGCCCCCGCGCAGATCCATTTTATTACCCACAAGAATAACGGGCACATCCAGACGCAGTCGGTCGAATTCGTGTAGCCAGAACGAGCGGACACGTTGCAGAGCATCTTTCTTTGATACATCGTACACAAGGACGATAACGTCGGCCCTCAGAAGTTCCCCCTCCAGCTGGGCTTTGTCTGCTGGTTTTGAGGACGTGTCCACAATAGACACGTGCACTCTCTCAGGAACGACCTCCGGAGGGATCACAACCACCGGAAGCGTGGGGGGCACCTCACTATCAAACTCTTCGGAGATCAAAGTCTTGATCAGCGAGGTCTTTCCTGCGGAGTGGTCTCCGACCACCACGATTCGAACAGACTCCTTCATAGATCCAGTGGCCAACCGATTGCCAAACTTAGAGGGTCAAGGTGCGTTCCAATACAGCCCTCGAGCCACGTTTCGAGGCTATATAGGTCCTTGTGCCACGGAGATGTCAAAGATTGCCACGAACTAGCTTGAGCGTTCGTGGAACCTTCAGTGGTGCGTTGGCCCAGAGCAATCGTCAACCAAAAGTTTACTGCACCACAAACCGTGACGAATCGCTAGAAGACTGAGCGATTTCCTTGCGAAAAGTGGAAGCAACTTTACCTTGCGAGCAATAGGAAAGGTGGTCGCGAAGCCGGTGCTGTGAATACTGTTCAGGGAGTAGAGACGACGGCTGCTTACGTAGCGGCAAGTTCATGATCTGGACATAAGGCAAGAATAAAATGTACATTTTGGACATTGACGTCGTTCCCGCCAGGAACATCCATGCACGTTATTGCAGCAGACATTTCCGAGAGAAGAACTTGCTTCACGAGGAATCAGCTTAAAATCGTTGGCCCCAGCTCGCAAAGTTTCCATTCCTGCCACCTGTGTAGTCTTCGTTGTGCCTCGAGCTGACGCACGCAAGTACATAGCGACCGGTGCGAATACTCCAGAATTGCAGCATGTGCTCACGCCAGGCGCGGTAAGTGAACGGTTCGCTGAATCGAACGTCACCGTATCCCTGTCGGGAACACTCGCCTGCGGTAGGCGCACTGTAGAAGCCTCTGGGGAAGAACACACGTCTTTTGTCGGGTTGGTACAAGCAATAGCGCTTTTAAACCTGTGTCATATTGAAATCGAAAAATGAACTGCTCTCTCTGTTCCTGCCTTGCGATTGTTTTCCGAACTGGCTAGGGAATAATTTCTCAAAATTCGACGCATAGAAATTACAGGTTAAAGATCTACACGCAGTTCTTGGATCCTCGCACGCCTTTTTCGAGTTGCTGCCTCGAAGCCTTGCCGCTGGAATTCGTTCATTCATCGAATTCAAGATGATTCGCGAAGCCCACGAACACTGGTTCGTCAAATAATCGATATCATTGCCCAACTCATACTTAAAAGCTTCCACTGCTCTAGCTTGCCTAGGTTTAACGTGTTCAAATGACGCATGCTCGAAATTTTCGATCTTTTTGCTTCAAGGCAGCATGCAAGTGCAGAAATTCGCGCCGCAGCATTGACGAGGATGAAAACTCGACATCGTCTCGTAACGGCTTCTCCACAAACTCATGCCAAAGAATCGATTTCGTTCGAAAGAAAAAAAAAGTAGCCACGCTCTGTGGTATTCGATTAAAAGGCATTCCATGGCAGCATGAAACTTGCCAAGCAATCCATTTAAAGAGACTCTTTTTTCCTCTACATGGATGGAAATGGGTCTTGAACCCGGAATTCAGACACCGCAGCGATTGCTTCCCATGGGGACTACGTCGCCGCTCTGCGGAAAGAGAGCGCAGATAAATCGAAGCTTCTTGGGTTGATCTCTAGTCTGGGTTTTCCTTCTGGTAGTTATTTCACTACAGACGACATTGTGTTCCTCAAATCCTATATTCAGTGGAGCAGCCTGCGCTTGCGCGTTCAGCGGACATGGCATCTACCGAGGGACTGCCATGAAAAAGCTTGCGATAGTATACTACGGCACTGCGCGCGTATAATGAGCGGGGTATCAAGGACGCTTTCAGTATTCGTTATAGGTATGAACCGGGCGATGAAGTAAGCGTACATGCACCAAAGAGGAGCCCTTTGAGGAGGGGCTGTCGTGGACATTAGGGAACACCTGAAGATAACCATGTGTCTTTGCTACGAAAGGTGCTCCGAGATAGCATAAAAAGAGGATGAAAATGACATGCAATGCATAGATCGCATCTATGCTCCGTTCAAAAATGCTTTGGCAACAGCCGGAATTGACGTAATCCAGACTTTATCGTTGCCTTTAACGTTTTTTCTGTCGATAACGGAGCTCGGAAGTCTGTAATACCGCCTTATTTGAAGCGTATGTGAGAGAGATGACCAGGAAGCATTCGTAAAAAGAAGCTTATACGTGCTACTGTTATATACAGTTGTAAAAGACACGATTTTTCTAGCGTATGCTCATAGTGGATGACTCGTTCATTTTTATTTTTACATGTTTGTAGAGGATTCTGCTGTAAATCACTGATCTCACACAAGAGCAAATGCGTCCTCCAAGGAACCTGTGACAACTCCCAACGTGTTCAACGTCCGGCATTCGTCGCCGAGGCTGCACAGACTGTGTTACCATGAAGCAACATAGTTCTTATCCTTTGGCATACATTCGCAGTATATTAGAACTTTGGGCATCATAAATCAACATGTTTGGCGAAGCTTGACCATAGATTCATGTTACTCAGGTTGTGCACCCCTTGCAGAAGATGCAAACTTTTTGAGCATGGCGACGTACTCCGGCGGCGTACGAGTGCGTTATCGCTTTAACATTAGTTTCCGTCGACGTTCCATTGAGTAGCGACATGAACTCGATCGTTCGTTCGTACCCTGAAACAGACCAGCAGGACCGGACTGTGTAGACGAGGCAAGAAGCGCTATGTGAAAGCATTTACGTATATTTTACCCTGTCATCGAGGTGCTGTACAAAAAGACAGCGAAATTACAACTGTTTCTGTTCCTTTGTTGAAGAGTATCCCACCAGCATTCAATAAGACAGGATTTGTGTCCAGGTATTGGGTAAGGGATCGCCCTAAATGTGATAAAACGGAGAGGCTCCTGTACATAGTAATGTTGAATAACAGAACACTACTGTGGTTCACGAGTGGTCCCGAAAAATTTCTCCCGGTGTATGTCTACGACGCTCCGGTCTTGGCAAAATGCTGAACTGAACCGTCCCTGTGCCATGGCCGAAGCGAGAACCCAATGACCTCTCTCCTGATCACTGCTTCTTTTCATCGAAAGTCTTCAGTGTTTCTTCGAACTGCTCACACCTAGTACTGAAATCTTTCCGCAAAATCTCGCCAGATGCAAAGCCGCTGGACATTGCAGAAGCACCAGACATTGCCGGATATTGATCAGGGCGTTCAAGTCTCGGTGTAGAAAAGTGCGTTCGCGCTGCGTCGCTGGTGAAATCCCATCTCAGCAATCCGTTCACATGTGATTGCCTCGCCGTCTGTCCTTCTGTTAGCGTACCGTACAGCATGCAGAGCATCTGGCTCTGTTTCACGCTCTTGTTCTCTAACTGATTCAGCATACAAGCGTGCTTGTGATGCATGTACGTCGTCTCGTAGTCATAGACGGAGATCGTACAATATCGATTCCTGTGGTCTTTGAACGCTTCGGCAGCGGGCGCGAGCGTGCAGTATTCACGCTCTACAGCACGTGCAGCAATCTAGGCTTCCTTAAACCGACGCGGTATGTTGGCAAGTTTTGCGTCCAACGAAGTGAATATGTTGGGAAATGTGCACCTGATGTACCCGTACACGCGGAAGCGCTGGCGAACCCAGCCCGATCGCATGCACCCCCACCCGTGCCCGAAACCGTCCATATGAGCCATTTGGACGCTCACGTAAGCTATGAATGAAGCGCCCAGAGCGTTTCCCCTGTTCGATACAGGGCAGGGAACGTCGCGATGGGTCCTGACACCATCATTCGACCGGTGGTTGTACCTCGTGGCCTCCATCACGTCCAATTCCCAATGAAACCGAATCCAGGAAAATCAGATTGTATTGTACGTTCAGCACCGAGCACCAGTTGTTGCACAAAGGAGTTATCGAAAAATACCACAGCGATGTGTGCAGCAGGCATGCCCTGCGTCATGAACGCCCACGAGCAGGTGCTCGGGGAATTGCCCCAAGGCATGGGAAGGTAATCAAGGCGTAGTCGACCATAGACGTGTGATCAATGGAACGAAACCCTCAAGCTACTGAATTGTAAATGTTTACTCATCCACAGACGTCTCCCAGTCTTTTTTGACCGGCTTCCTGCCATCGGTTGTAGTTTATCCTTGCACTTTTCGACATTGAGACGCTACCTCACGAAGTGAGACCGCCTCGGCTCCTGAAATCTCGTCCTCTCTACCAAACATCTCCTGATAATCATAGCAGCGTTGAAATCTTCGTTCACGAACTCGATGCGTACATGGACGCTGTTTGAACGCGCCAATACAAGGATTCCTGGAACGATTGCCCTCTATGGCACTATGGTCTCGTTATCGTCCTGTGGGGCAAACATTTTTCTCGTCAGCATCCTCATTTCTTCCTTTTCTCCTTCATCATCAGCTAGTCTCCGCTCGATGGTCGGGCCAGATGAGGATTTTTCCGTCTTTTCTGGCAGCTCAGGGCAATGAGGGCACTCCAGAATCCCGAATTTTGTATGCACACCAATCCCTTAGATGCTGCATTTCTTAAAATGAACGTATATGGAACGCATCTGCAATGAGCCGCGAAAAGCATTTGATGACACGCAGCAAGAAGGCGGAACACAATCAAGTTGAAA
>Ga0123519_10002861_pt1 | contig 28896 bp, 17 predicted proteins | sample YelNatPaOPRAMG02_FD_87396 | JGI IMG/M metagenome (GOLD analysis project Ga0123519, IMG submission 87396) | Hot spring microbial communities from Yellowstone National Park - Yellowstone National Park OP-RAMG-02 (version 2) | ecosystem: Environmental > Aquatic > Thermal springs > Hot (42-90C) ...
AAACTTTTTTTAGGTGTATAAGGCTCCTGCGGATCAAAAGATTTTTGAGGCCCCTGAGGGTTAATGGCAATAGTATTTCCGAATGATTTATAGTAATTGTAATCATACCAATCATTGCACCACTCCCATACATTGCCGGCCATATCGTACAATCCATAACCGTTTGGCTTAAACGATTCAACAGGGGCGGCCTTTAAATACCCGTCTTTCATTGTGTTTTTATAAGGAAATTGTCCCTCCCAACTATTACATTTTGGGGCACCTACATTTACATTTTCATTACCCCATGGATATATGTTGTTACTTAAACCCCCTCTTGCAGCATACTCCCACTCAGCTTCGGTTGGCAATCTTTTGCCGGCCCATTTGCAATAAGCTACTGCATCGTCCCAACTTACTTGAACCACCGGATAATTATCTTTTCCTATAATATTACTACCCGGACCTTCAGGATGCTGCCAATCCGCTCCGGGCACCCAGCTCCACCATTGGCTATAATCATTCAAATCAACAGGCCCATTCGTTTGCCTAAAAACCAGCGATGCAGCTACTAATACACTATCAGGCGGTTTTGGTGTACCGGGTGGCACCGTTTTTTTTAGTTCATCCCAATTAGGCTTTCTTTCTGCAGTAGTTTTATAACCTGTTGCATCAACAAATTTTTTAAACTGCGCATTAGTAACCTCATGTACATCCATATAAAAAGACGAAACTTTTACTTTGTGTTTTGGAAATTCGTCTTGTAAGGCTTGATCATTGTCACCGCCCATTTCAAATACGCCACCTGGAATGTAAACCATTTCTTTTGTGCTAGTATCACCACTAAAAGAAACTGAAGTATTTGTTGTATCAATATGAAATCTGGCAGGCACGGCCATACATGAATGAACGGTGTCTGCCGCTACTGCATCATTATTGTGTTTATTATTGCATGAATTTAAAGTAATCAGTAGTAAACCGGCAATACTAAAAGCAGCAAACCGAATACCATTATGAAATATTTTTGAACGTGTAAGCATAGGAATTAATTTAATGTTGATTTTAAATCATCATTTCCTACCATTTATCTTTCTTAGCTCCTCTTCCATTTTCATAACAATATCGGGATATTGATCAGAAAGATTATGATTTTCTTTTGGGTCATCTTCTAAATTATAAAGTTGAGGTGTTAATTGTAGCCCTGTTGGTACCACTTTATTTTTTAACCAGCTTGGAGTTGACCCACTAAAGGGAGCAATATACTTCCAATTATCAACTCGTAAAGAAAGTGTGTAAGATTCTTCAACCAATTTTTTTCTGCCGGTTTTAGATTTTCCTAATAATGCCATTAGCATGTTTTTACTATCAGGCGCCTCATTTTCATGGTTTACTTTTGCACCAACTAAAGCAGCTAAAGAAGCATATAAATCTACTTGACTAATTAAGGCATTGCTTTCGCCTGCTTGCACATGATTTGGCCAATAAACAATGGTTGGCACTCTGGTTCCACCTTCATAGGCACTATATTTTCCGCCTTTATATATTCCTGCAGGACAGTGCTTGCCTAATAATTCTACCGCTTCATCTGCATAGCCATCATTTAGCACAGGACCATTATCACTTGTGAATATCACAATAGTATTATCTTCAATTCCTAGTTTTCTTAAAGTTTTCATTACTTCACCTGTCATCCAATCCATTTCGGCAATATCATCACCACGTGGCCCCATTTTAGTAACGCCTACAAACTTTGCATTGGGAGCCCTCGGCACATGAATAAAGGGTAAACTATAATAAAGAAAAAAGGGGTTGTTTTTATTTTGTGCAATAAAATCAGTTGCTTTCTTATTCAACACCGTTCCAAAATCTTCATCTTTCCAATAAGCTTCGTGCCCTCCTTGCATAAAACCTATTCTGCTAATACTATCTACAATAGTGCCACTATGTTGGGTATCTGCTTTCATTTTTAGCATTTCAGGATGATTTAATCCTGTTGGTTCATTCCCAATTTCATGATCATAATTTATTGTTATTGGATCACTAGCATTCAGATTTACTACCTTATGATTTTCAACATATACCGTAGGTACACGATCAGGTGTTGCAGGAATTAGAAAACTATAGTCAAATCCCATTTCTAAGGGGCCGGGTTTAATTGTATCGTTCCAATTCACATTACCATTACCTAAACCTAAATGCCATTTGCCAATTACTCCTGTTGTATATCCTACAGTTTTTAACATGGAAGCAATAGATGGATTTGAAGTATTTATAATTAACGGAGCATCACCCGGCAAAATAGCTGCATCTCTTCTAAAAGCATAACTGCCTGTTAATAATGCATAGCGTGATGGAGTACACATGGACGAAGAACAATGTGCATCTGTAAATTTTATACCGGCATTTGCTAAAGAATCAACATGGGGCGTATGCACTTCGGTAGCGCCATAGGAACTAATATCGCCATACCCTAAATCATCTACATAAATAATTAGTATGTTCGGTTTTTTCTTATTTGTAATACTTGTACTGCCGCATGAAATTGAAAAAAATGCATAAACTAATAATGTTATGCATAATGAATATTTAATTTTTATTGAAGGCATAAAAACGATTTAATAATTTTAAAATTCTATGGCACCTATACTGGGATGTAGTGAAACAGGTTTGCCAAGTATATCATAATTCAGCCCCTGCTTAAAGGGTGCATTTGGCCAATCAATCGAAAAATGTTTTATTAAAATACCTTGATGGGCGACAAGCGATTTATTCATGGGCACATAATCGTTGTTTGACAAAGCGCCTGAATGAAAAAACTGAGGATTACCAATTTTTTGGCTTTTTACATATATATCCATTTCTATTGGCCAGCTATTGGGTTTTAGAAATAAATTATTGAAAACCTGCATGTTTTTGATAGTTCCATGACTTGAAGTATCGGGTACATATTGATCACCCATTACGATTTTAAAGGGATTGATTATATAAAAAATATTATTTGCAATTGTTACACTATCACTTGTATTGTCGAAAGCAATATTTGGATGTATGGTGCTATCAGCATAAATCGTATTATTATAAATAAATGTATTGCGTGGCCCTTTTCGTTTTTGGTGGTTACCTTGATAACCACTTAACCAAAGGGTTTTCCCTTCTTGAAAAGCACCATTTACTCCTTTAATTCTAAATCCATCATTCACACTTATGTTATACCTATAAATACAATTATAATTATTACCTAATATTTCGCAAAACCCACCGGCATTATATGCACTAAGATTTCGTTGTATAATTATGTTTTTACAATTGTAATCAATGTGAGCACCATCTGAATCCCCAGGCCCATTGGCATGTAAAAATTGATTTTTTTCAATAACTATATCTGAAGAACCCCAGGTCCACAATCCACTACCTCGTCCCCATTTTCGAGAGTCGTTATTACTTCCGGAATGATCAACTATATTATTGGCAACATACACATATTGTACTTCTGACATTTGAATGCCAGGTCCGCCGGTATATTTTATGGTATTATGCAAGATGTTGACGTGACTAATATTTTTTTGATTACCGGTTAGTTTAATACCGGTATGACTTACATTAGAAATACTACAATTTTGTATTGTAACATTTTTAATGCTATTTTTTTCATTAAGATTTATGATACGAATACCCCATCCATATTTTTGTGTACCATTAGCACTATGCACTTCTTCTTTACTCCTTACAAATCCTGCATTTTCATAAAATACATCATATATATTAACTTCCTTAATTAGAATATTTTGCATTAACGGCGTTTTGGTGTTAGTTACTACAACACCACAACGCATATCTATATTTTCATTTTTATCAGTAAAGCCATTAGCTGTTAATGCTATATTGGAAATTTGAATAAATCCACAATCTTGTATCAAAATACCGTATGCTAATCCTTTAAAGTTTATAACTGCCGGACTTTTTAAGGGTTCATCCTTCCATGTTTCCGAAGTTATAACGATGGGGTTTTGCGCATTTCCAAATTGTTGAATTAGTTTTAAACTACCATAATAGGTTTGGTTTGATAAGAGAACAATTTTATCGCCGGGATGTAATTGCAATTGTTCAATTACCGATAAGGTTTTAAATGCTTCCTTTTTAGATTTACCTGAATTTTGATCGCTCCCCAGCAAAGGATTTACGTAATAGGTTATCGGGTTAACAACCTGAATAGCATTAGAAGATTTTGTATGTTGAATGAAAGTTTCAGAAATGAATAATCGGTTATTTAATTTGTTGCCATTAAATAATATGACCAGAAAAAAAGGGAATATAGATAAAATGGCTTTCATTGTTTAATGTATTGCAATTGTTGGAATAAATATTTTTCGCAACTTGAAATATTAAACTTTATTTATAACTTAAGATTAATAGAATTCAATTTTCAAATTGCGAAAAATACAAATACATTGATAATACTCAATGGTGAATAAATCAATACATCACCACCACAGAGATATTATTGCCAAACAGGATTTTGAACTAATTTATTATTAGCATCTAATTCAGATTGTGGAATTGGAAATACCTGTGACTTAGGACCTTGATAGGCAGGAACATATCCCGGCACATTATCTGACAAAGCTGTTTGAAATGACTGTTGTACTAAGCCCCAACGCTTTAAATCAAAGAATCGTAGGCCCTCGCAAGCTAATTCAACTCTTCGTTCATGACGAACAATTTGACGCAAAGCTGCTTGACTTAATCCTGTACCCTCTACAGATTCAACAGATGGCATTTTAACTCTGCTTCTTACTAAATCTACTAAACTATATACACCTCCCAACTGGTTTAATTCTACCATTGCCTCTGCTCGCATTAAAAGAATATCGGCATATCTTAAAACATAGAAGTCTTGACCTCCCGGAGAATAAGTTGCAATTCCGGTAGTTGAAGCGGAATTCCGCAGATATTTTCTTAACCCATAGGTAGTTGCAGTATTTCCTTTGAAAACTGTTTTTGTATCAACCAAAAATGTATCATTTTTAAAATACACTGTAGCGGATAAACGAGGATCTCTGTTAAGTTTTTGATTTGAAGAAGAATACAAAGGAGAGCTTGTAATAGGTAATCCATCTGTGCAATAGTAATCTTTTACTAAATTGGGCATTGGTTGTTCATCTACTTTTGGAACAGCAGCATAAGTTGCTGAAAATGTTTCTCCGTTATCAATAGCATCCTGTACAAAGCGAACAGAAAAAACAATTTCTTTTGAAAATTCGCCATTCAGTGTAAACAACTGCCCATAATCAGCATTCAAACTATACTGACCTAAATTCATCACTGCAGTAGTAGCATCAAATGCATCCTGAAAATCTTGATTATACAAATAAAAACGTGCTAACAAACCCAAAGCTGCGCCTTTTGTTGCATATCCGTATTGTGAAGTTGGATAAGAAACAGGTAACACATTTGCAGCAGCTTTTAAATCAGTAATTATTTGCGCTGCAACTTGCTGGTAAGGGGTTTTGGGAACATATGATTGATCTAAAGTTTGTACCGTTAACACTAAGGGTACATCTTGAAAATATACTGCTAAATTCATGTAGAATAAAGCTCTTAAAAAATAGGCTTGGCCTAATAACTGTTGTTTCAAAGAATCAGGAATAGCAGTTGAAGACATGCCACTGATATTTTGAATAGCAACATTGGCTCGTCCAATTCCTTTATAAAGCGAAGCCCATAAACCACTGAACATTCCTGTAGTTGCATTGGCGCTACCTATCATAAAATTACCGGGGCCTTCAAACTTATAGGAGTTGTAGCAATTATCACCAAAATTATCATACATAGGCAACCCTGCATTTGCATTAAGGCTACCGCCATATTGAATTTGGTCTTGTAATGCATCATAAATGCCATTGATGCCCAAATATGCATCCTGACTTGATTTCCAAAAAGTTCCCTGACTAATTTGTGTTAAAGAATTTTTAGTTAAAAAATCTTTAGAACAACTTATAAATAGAAGTGGGAGTATTAATAAATATATTAATTTTTTCATAAAATTAAAATTTAACATTTAAACCGAATGTAATGACTTTGTATAATGGAGTTAACTGATCAGTTGCAGCGCCTGCTTGGCGTTCAGGGTCAAAGTTTTTTAACTTAGTAAAGGTTAAAATATTTTGTCCGCTTACATAGGCACGTAAATTATTGATACCCCATTTTTTCAGCATGCCTTGTGCAAAGTTGTATCCAATTTCAACATTTTTTAATCTTAAATAAGAACAATCTTGAATGTAAAAACTGGAAGCTAATTGATCATTTTGTCCACCAAGCCTAGATAAGGTTTTAGATGGATTATTAGGAGTCCACCGATTAATCCAATAAGATAGTGCATTATTTCTATCACCGGTCATTGGCAATTGTCCGTTACTAAATAACAACCTATCTACTCTTTGCACGCCATTAAATGTAAAATTAAAATCAAGCATTTTATAGCTTAAACCACCAACCAAATTGTAAGTATACTTGGGATAAGGATTACCAATTACGGTTCTATCATTTCCGTCGATAACACCATCTGGTTTACCATTAGGACCCGAAACATCTACATATTGAAAATCACCAGGAGCTGTTAATGCACTACCAAATTGTTTAGGTGATTTATTTACTTGATCTTGGGTTTGAAATACTCCTGCTACTTTATAACCATAATATGCATTGAATGGAGATCCGATTTGTATAATAGTGTTAGTTGTGTTATTGATGGTCGGTATACCCTTGTCGCCAAGTCCGGTTACTTTATTATCTGCAAACCAACTAGCACTTCCGCCAATGTTATAGTTCACTTTACCAATTCTACCACGGTAGTTTAAATTAATTTCCAATCCTCTGTTAACCATATTAGCAGCGTTTTGTGCAGCTAAATTGGTAACACCAATTGAACTGGGAACGGGGAAATTGGTATATAAAACATCGAAACTACTTCTCTTAAAATAATCGGCAGTGAATGTTAATTGATTATTAAAGAAGCCCGCATCTACACCTATATCATACTGATCTATTTTTTCCCATTTAATATTAGGATTAGCTAAATTAGTTAAGGCCACAGCACCAACATCAACATTATTCCCTAAGTTGTAAGCTAAATTGGTATTATAAGTTTGTTGATAAATATAATTACCAATATTATCATTACCGGTAATACCCCAGCTGCCCCTTAATTTTAATTCAGATAACCATCTGATATTTTTCATGAACTTCTCATCAATAATTCTCCAACCAACAGATGCAGAAGGGAAATTTCCGTATAAATGACTGGCACCAAAACGAGAAGATCCGTCTCTTCTTAAATTAAACTCGAATAAGTATTTACCCAAATATGAATAATTAATTCTAGTAAAGAAAGATTGCAGTGCAACTTCATATGCCGAACCTGAAACATTAGGATTTAGTACACCTCCACCATTGAATACATATATGGTATTAGAGGGGAAGCCTGATAATTGGCCGGCGTATGTATCATATTTATTATAAATAATTGAATGACCTAACAATATGCCAAAATCATGTACTTTATTAATTTTTTTTGTATACCTTAAAATATTCTCATTCAATAAGCGATATTGAAATCCTGAATTTTTAGTTAAGGTGTTTACTAAATTTTGAGTTACCAAATTACCTGCCCAATCATTAGAAACATAGGTAGGAACAAAATTGGTATTATTATCAAAATTCAAATTAACGCTACCACTTGTTTCAAAAGATAAGTCTTTTGTAAAATTTACTTTTACGCCAAACCTGTCGGCGATATTAATATTATCATCTCTATACAATCCTAAATTACCTGTTCTAATAGCATTGGTAATTGGAAAACTAAAATTGACATTTTGATAGGAGCCATCTACGATTCCATATTGTCCGTTAGAATAATAAACCGGCACAGTAGGGGCTGAACGTTGAAATTGATTAATGATACCAGTTTCGCCGGTAATGGCATTGGGTCCACCTGCAGGTCCATTAAACACGTCCCAATAAGCATTGGTTACATTAGATATATTCAACCATTTTTTAACTTGTGAATTTATATTTAAACTTAAAGTATAACGCTGTGATTTAAATTTACCTTGAACAATTGCATCTTGATTTAAATAACTTAATGAGGCACGGTAAGTTGTTTTATCATTACCACCGGAAAAGGATAAATAATGGTTTTGAATGGGTGCTGTTCTAAGAATTGCTCTAGCCCAATTTGTATTGGCATATTGATCGGGGTTTGAGCCATCCTTAATTGCCTGTATATTAGCTGCAGAGTATCTTAATGGTGCTGTAGGACCGTTAGTATTAATATCTGCTTCATCTCTTAACGTTGCATAATCAACTGCATTAAGGTATTGGGGAACAACTGTTGCTTTTTGGGTACCAACATAACCATTGTAAACAACTGACATAGCGCCTTTTTTCCCTTGCTTAGTTGTTACAACAATTACACCATTGGCACCTCTTGCACCATATATTGCACTGGCAGAGGCATCTTTTAAAACTGAAATACTTTCAATATCGGATGGTGCTAGATTGTTGAATGCAGTTAAATCACTGTATTGAATATTATCAATTACAACTAACGGAGTTGCATTACCAAAAGTTCCCACACCGCGGATTACAATACTAGAGGCGTCTGCACCCGGCAAACCGCTTGATTGAGTAATTTGTACACCAGAAAACTTTCCATACATTAATTGTGCGGAATTTGTTACAGGCTGATTTACTGCATCGCCCAAATGAACTGTTTCAACCGATCCGGTTTGATTTATTTTTTTCTGTGTGCCATAACCTACCACAACCACTTCATCAAGATTGGATACTGTTGGACTTAGGTGCACCTCCAAATCTGATTGATCGCGAATGGCTTCTTCTTTAACAACATAACCAACATGGCTAAAAAGTAATGACTTAGTACCTTTTGGTACATGAATGGTAAAATTACCATTATCGTCTGTAGTTGTTCCTACTGTTCTTTTACTATTTTGAACAGATACCCCTGCTAATGGTTGACCATCTTTTTCGGAAACAACCTTCCCTTTTACAATTACCGTTCCATTTACTACGGTTTGTGTAATTGCCGGATTAAATAAAAGCAAGGCAAAAAAAACTAAAATAGCATTGCAAGTTGCTCTTAGTTTGAGATTTTTAAACAGCCTCATAAGCGTTAAATTTTTTTGATGAACGAATCGTTAGAAAAGCAAGCACTTTTACTGGAACAATATTCCAGTTTAAATTTTACAATTGCAGGGGGCTAAATAGTCAAAAAAGGGGTGGTGTTAAGTCAAATTTGCTGTTTTATATCAAATATCTCGATGTTTCATATACTCAGAGGGAGTAACACCAAATTGTTTTTGAAAACTTTTTCGAAAATTTTTGAGATCATTAAACCCTGAACTATATGCTGCCATGCTTACTGTGTATTCGCCCGTTTTAAGCAATTGAGCACTTCGTTTTAAGCGAATGGTTCTAATAAAATCTGCACCCGACATACCGGTTAATGCTTTTAGTTTTCTATAAAATGTTGATCGACTCATATTTAGTTTAACAGCTAAATTGTCTATAGAAAACTCCTCTTCTTCAATATTTTCTTCAACAAAACTGATTGCATTCTTAATGAAGGTTTCATCGAAGGAATCAACTTCAACATCGGTAGGCTCAATATTTAGTCGTTTAGCAAATAGTTCTTTTAATTTTTTGCGTGATTTAATTAAATTCTTTACATGAGAATTAAGTATAGCAGGATTAAAAGGCTTAGATAAATAACTATCTGCCCCTAATTGTATTCCTTCGATATGAGAAGTATCGTCAGATTTTGCTGTTAATAAAATTATGGGGATATGCGAAGTTCTATTATCTTCTTTTAGCGTTTTACATAATGTATAGCCATCTACTTCGGGCATCATTATATCACTTACAACTATATCAGGTATGGTTTGAAAAGCTTTCTCAAGTCCCTCTTTTCCATCTTTAGCAGCAATAACTTCGCCACATTTGCTTAGTACCTTACATAAATATTGGTTTAACTCATCATTATCTTCAACTACTAATATGATGGGTAAATCATTTTGCTCCTCTTCTGCCTCTTCTAAATTAAACTCATCATCTACTGATTCTACTGTAGCATCCTCTTCGTCTTCAGGAGGATCAATTGTTTTTGCCGGAAAGTTTATTTTAAATATTGATCCCTGCGGTAAGTTATCTTCTAATTGTATTGTTCCTTTATGCAGCTCTACCAAATCTTTTACAAAAGCTAAACCAATTCCGGTACCTAAATATTTACCCGGCTCTGCTTGTGATACTTGATAGAATCGATCAAATATTTTTCCTTTATCTTCAGCACTTACACCTTTACCGGTATCGGAAACTATAATTTCGCAAGTTGGCGAAGGGGTTGGCATATAATTTATCTGAAATAAAATATAACCACCTGTAGGCGTAAACTTAAATGCATTAGAAAGTAAGTTGTAAATAATACTTTCAATTTTATCTTTGTCAATTAATACAAATAATTTGTTTTTATTAGATTGAAACTCAAACCTAATTTGCTTTCGCTTTGCTTCTTCTTCAAATGATGCTGTAATGTATTTTGACAATGCGATAATATCATGATAAGCCGCATCTAATTTTAGAGCTTTCGTTTCTGCTTTATGAAAATCTAACAATTGATTTACCAAACTCAATAGCCGCTTTGACTGATTTTGAATTTTGCGAATAACCTCTTTAACGGAAGAGCTAAGCTGTTCATCATTCGCTAAATCTTGCAATGGACCAATCATGAGTGTAAGAGGTGTTCTAAACTCATGAGAAATATTTGTAAAGAATTTACTCTTTATTTCAGCAATTTCATGTTCTTTGGCATAGTTTAAATTGGCGATTTCTAAACTGTTTTGTAAATAAATACGTTTGATTGTGATATACCGAGAGAACCATAATAAACCTGATAAAATGAGGAAGTAAATTAAATATGCCCACCAAGTTTTCCATGGTGGCGGTGATATACCTATATGCAATTGTGTTGGTGCATCATTCCATATTTGGTCACTATTAGATGCCTTTACTTTAAAAACATAGTTACCCGAAGGTAAATTAGTATAAGTAACTGTTCTTCTATTACCGGCATCAACCCAATTTTCATCAAATCCTTCCAGTTTGTACTGATATTGGTTTTTATCTGAGGCATGATAATCAAGCGCAGCAAATGATATCGTTAAAATGTTTTCTTTATAGTTTAGTTTTATAGCAGAAGTTAAAAATATGGCATTAGAAATTACCTCATGATTTTTTATTTTACTGCCAACAACAACATCTTGATTATTAATTTGCAAATTAGTAATATAAACTTTGGGCTTATAATGGTTTAAAAATATACTATCCGGATAGAAATAAGTAACCCCATTAATACTGCCAAAGTACATTTCGCCATCTGACTGCAGGTATGCTACATTTTCAGAAAAAGTATTGGAGGAAACCCCATCGCGAATATCAAAATTTCTAAAATTTTTTGTTCGAATATTATACTTTGTAATTCCTTTATTCGTACTCATCCAAATGTTGTTGTCATTATCAACTAGCACTGCATGAACATAATCATTTGGAAATCCGGCACATTGATAAAAATTTTTTATTTCTAACTTGCCATTATCTAAAAATGTTAGTTCGTTTAATCCTTGTTGAGTGCCAGCCCAAATATTACCATATCCATCTTCGGTTAAGGAGAGAATAGAATTACTTGACAAACTTTGATCGGCTTTATTATCATGTATAAATACCTTAAAATTATCCTTGTCCCTATTGTATAAATGTAATCCATCATAAGTTCCTACCCACAATCTGTTTTGTTTATCAACCAACATACAACTTACCCTATCATTTTGTAATGCGCCGGCAACTCCAACTTTTTCAGGATACCTTTTAAAAACCGGAATACCATTATTATAAGCAATAATTTTATTTAAACCATGTTCTTGGGTACCCACCCAAATAGTTCCAGTTTTATCTTTTACAATTGCAGTTACTTTTGGTCCGCTTAGACTGGTTGTATCATTAGCAATTTTTTTTACTTGTATTGGGTTTGTTTTGTAATCATGGTTTCTATAGATGAATATACCATTGCCTGTGCCCACCCATAAATCATTATTATTTTCAAAAAACGTATTTATCCGAATTGGATTGATAGAAGTTGCTAATTGGGTAAAGTTTTTTTTGTTTTGGGAGTAGCTTATTGCACCATTTTTACCACCCAACCAAAGTAGTCCATTTTTATCTTCATAAACTGCTGTTATATGTGTATTAGTTAGTACAGGTTTATCAATTTCATCATTGTTAATAATGTTAAACTTCTTTCGATAAGGATCAACTTTACAGATACCGGCTCCATCAGTCCCAATCCATAATATGCCGGAATTATCCTGCATTATTGAAAGTATTATATCATAATCATTATTATAAACATTAAAGGGTTTAATCACTACCGGAATGAACTTTTCTGAAGCAACATCAAAATTGAGTAGACCGCCCCCCCATGTTCCTACCCAAATTTTCCTATTCCTATCTATCATTATCCTATAAGTATTGTTGCTGGTTAACCCACCGGGTACAGGGTTAGCAAAATATTGTTTATAGGTTTTGTCGGCCATATTATATTTCACAAAACCATTTCCCCAAGTGCCGATAAAAATAGTTTTAGAGGGATTGTCAATGGCAAGTGAAGTAATTTCAAATCGTTTTTCACCAATACTAATAGAATCTAACTTATTTTTTTGTGTATTATATTTATACAAGCCATAAACAGAACCAACCCAAATTGTACCGGTTGAATCCTGAACTAAGGCCGAAACGGTGAGACTATTATCAACGGCAATAAAATGTTCGTTACGTAAAATATACAAACCATGTAGTGAACCAATAAATAAATCACCTGAATGACTTACCAACAATGTTCTAATTTCTTGAATCTTAATGTTATTCGGCGGATTATAATGTCGAATTGCAGTAGTTCGTATATCATACTTACTTAGTCCACCTGTTTTATTACCAATCCATAAAATGTCATTTGACTCAGCAATTACTTCAACTGCCTGATTAGAGAAACTATTAAATGAATTTGGAGCAGAACTAATTGTTTTAAATTCATAACCATCATACTTATTTAAGCCACCCCTAGTAGCAAACCATATGAAGCCATACTTGTCTTGATGAATTGCAGTTACTTCATTATTAATTAACCCATCATCTATAGTTATATTATTCTCTTTGGTAGTTTGCGGGTATGCACTAACAAAAAAAGTACAAAAAGCAACAATAAAAAGGGTAATTATAAAATTATATCTTGACTTACACTGAGGCATTTCTTTTCATTAATTAACAAGCAATGGCTGATTTGCATGGAAGCAAACCGTAATTAAATAACATTCTTCAATAAAATTAAGTTGCACTCATTTTATTTGGGCAGTTAAATTAAGTAGAAATTAATTGAGTATTATTCAATAAGGTTCAAATTGACTTATATACCCCCCTTTATTGAATGATTTTGCCCCCAATCAATCATAAATTAACTGCAAACTTTGGTTATCTAACCATTGAATGATTGCAATTACTGTTTTTACATGAAAATATGCCAAATGCCAATAAAGTCAAAAACAAATCATTTTAGTTTAAAAACCATCCTAATTTTTCTGATTATACTTTCGTGTTTGAGTAGCCTATTCGCTCAAACTGTTAGAAAAGTAACGGAATTAAAATCGGGCTGGTTATTTATTAATAAAGACCTTCCAAATGCTGCAAAAAATGAATTAAATGAGCATGATTGGCAAAAAGTGACCATACCTCATGATTGGGCAATTAGCGGTCCATTTAAAAGTGAAAATGATTTACAAGTTGTAAAAGTTGCAGAGGATGGTGAGAATAAAGCCCACATAAGATCCGGCAGAACCGGAGGGCTTCCCTACATTGGCGTGGGCTGGTACCGATTACACTTAACATTCAACAAGGCAGATCAGCAAAGCAATTATTATTTAGAATTTGATGGAGCCATGAGCCATGCAAAAGTTTACATAAATAACCAATTTGTTGGCGAATGGCCCTACGGATATGCCTCTTTTCACTTTAATATTACCCCTTTTATTGAATTTGGAAGTGATAATGTAATTGCAGTAAGGTTAGAAAATTATCCGGAATCATCAAGATGGTATCCCGGCGCTGGCATATACAGAAATGTTAGATTAGTTAAAACCAATACTCTTAGAATTGCACCTTGGGGTACTTATATTACTACACCTGCAATTTCAAAAAATGAAGCAACAATAACAGTACAAACATCCATTGAAAATAGTGATACAACCACCTCAAACCTTCAACTTGTAACAACGATATATAACAATAAACACCAAAAAGTTGGAGAAAGTGCTATTTCGCCTTCACTTGTAAAAAACAATATTCAACAAATTAAAATTCAGTCGCCACAATTATGGTCTGCGGAAAATCCGGTATTGTATTATAGTATTAGTTGTATTAAAAAAGATAATCAAATAATTGATGAATATAAAACAACGTTTGGAATCAGATCTATCGTTTTTTCACCTCAAAAAGGTATGGAGGTAAATGGCTCTGTTGTAAAATTAAAGGGAGTATGTCTTCATGATGATTTAGGGCCATTAGGAATGGCAATCAATAAATCAGTATTAAAATATCGCTTACAACTTCTGAAAGAAATGGGTTGTAATGCAATACGCGGCGCACACAATCCACATGCACCAGAAATGCTTGAATTATGCGATGAGATGGGCTTCTACTATATTGATGAGTCATTTGATGAATGGAAAGCGGAAAAAGTAAAAAATGGATACCATTTGCTTTTTGACAATTGGGCAAAAAAAGATCTTGAAGCTATGATACAGCGAGATAGAAATCATCCTGCAGTAATTATGTACAGTATTGGCAATGAAGTAAAAGAACAAAATGAACCTGATGGTGCCGCAGTAGCAAAGTTTCTCACACAAATTTGTCATGCTCTCGATTCTACAAGACCTGTTACAACAGGCATTAATAATATGAATGCTGCTATCAATAATAAATTAGCTGATGCAGTTGATATTCCCGGTTGGAATTATAAACCGGGATTTTATGAAAAACTTCATGCACAACATCCCAACTGGGTTATTTACGGAAGTGAAACAGTTTCCACAGTAAGTTCAAGAGGTGCATTTAAATTACCCGCAAAGCCTGCCATTATGAAAGTATGGCCCGATAATCAATCATCGGCTTACGATTTAGAATATTGTAGTTGGTCTCAGTTACCGGATACAGAATGGAAAAATCAAGAAAATTCGTTTGTAGCAGGTGAATTTGTTTGGACAGGGTTTGACTATTTAGGAGAACCCACACCTTATAATGATAATTGGCCTAGTAGAAGTTCTTATTTCGGCATAGTTGATTTGTGTGGAATACCTAAGGATAGATATTACCTATATCAAAGCCACTGGAGTAATAAAAAAGTCTTACATATTTTACCGCATTGGAATTGGAAAGGTAAAGAAGGTGAAAAAGTTCCGGTGTTTGTGTACACTAATTATCCTTCAGCTGAAGTATTTATTAATGGAAAAAGCTATGGAAGAAAAACATTCAATAAAAATAACTTATTAGATAGCTATCGATTACGTTGGGATAATACCATTTACGAACCCGGCGAATTAAAAGTTGTAGCCTACAATGAAAAAGGTGAGGTAGTTGCAACCAAAACAATTCATACCGCATCAGAACCTGCCCAAATAAAACTTACCGTAAACAAAAAAACAGTATTAGCAAATGGCGACGACATGTTACTAATAATGGCAACAGTTCTTGACAAAGACGGCAATGTTTGTCCACTAGCCACCAACTTAATACATTTTGAAGTAAGCGGTGCAGCAAATTTTAAAGCTGTAGGAAATGGCGACCCAACTAGTTTAAAATCTTTTCAAATACCTGAAAGAAATGCATTTTACGGCAAGTGCATGTTATTTATTCAATCTACAAAATCGCCGGGAAACATTTCTGTAAAGGCCTATGGAAATTCGCTAACACCTAATTCTTTAACCTTAAAATCAATTGCAGAAAATGAAAAATAAATTATTATATATATTAATACCATTAATATTTTCGGTATGCAATAACAGCTTTGCACAAAAATCAAAACAACCTAACGTAGTTATTATTTATTGTGATGATGTTGGATATGGAGATATTAGTTGTTACGGTGCAAAAAAAATTCAAACCCCCAACATCGATAAAATTGCTAAAGAGGGTCTTCGATTTACAAATGCGCATGCTACGTCATCAACCTGTACACCTTCACGCTTTGGTTTGTTAACAGGGCAGTATCCTTGGCGAAAAAAAGGAACAGGCATTGCTGCCGGAAATGCAGGATCAATTATTCCGGAAAATCAATTTACCATTGGCGATTTATTTCAGAAAGCAGGATATCAAACCGCTGCCATCGGAAAATGGCATTTGGGCCTTGGTGGAGCTGATGGTCCCGACTGGAATGGAAGTATTCGTCCCAACCCCAATGATTTGGGATTTAATTATTCTTTTATCATTCCGGCTACGCCCGATAGGGTTCCTTGTGTATATGTAGAAAATGACCATGTAGTTAATCTTGACCCAAAAGATCCTATTGAAGTAAGTTACAAACAGCCAATTGGAACAGATCCAATTGGAACAGAACATCCTGAATTATTGAAAATGCCTGCCGACAAACAACATAGTGGAACCATTATTAATGGTGTTAGTAGAATTGGATATATGAAAGGCGGGCATAATGCTTATTGGCAGGATGATATTATGAGCGATGAAATAACAAACAAAGCCATTCAATTTATTAACAATAATCAAAAGCACCCATTCTTCTTATATTTCGCCATACAGGATGTACATGTTCCTAGAGTACCCAATGAACGATTCAGAGGTAAAAGCGGTATGGGTGCCAGAGGAGATGCTTTACTGGAATTAGATGAAAATACCGGAAAAATTTTACATGTATTAGATAGCCTTGGGCTTGCAAAAAATACACTGCTTATTTTTTCAAGTGATAATGGTCCAATATTGAATGATGGTTATGCAGATAGTGCAGAAGCATTATTGCACGGCCACAAGCCGGGCGGGCCTTATCGTGGCGGAAAATACAGCAAATTTGATGCTGGCACAAGAGTACCTACTATTGTAAGATGGCCTGGGGTTATAAAGCCCAATACTGTTTCCAATGCATTAATTGGCCAAAACGATTTCTTGGCATCTATGGCCGATTTACTTCATGAAAAAATTCCAACTGATGCTGCACCCGATAGTAAAGATTTATTAAATGTTTTATTAGGAAAATCACAAGTTGGGAGAAGTAGCTTAGTTGAACAAGGAATGACAGGACTAGCAATTATTCAAGGAAACTGGAAATACATACCGCCATATAATTGGGCCGCTATTTTTAAAGAAAAAAATATGGAGATGGCCAATGCACCATACCCACAACTTTACCATATCAGTGTAGATCAATTTGAAAAAAACAACCTTGCTTCAAAGTATCCTGATAAAGTAAAAGCTTTAGCTGATTTATTAAATGCAATAGAAAACTCCAACAACCATAATTAATTTAAAAATTATGAAAAAGAAATATTTAATATACGCTAGTATATTTTTAATAACTAACTGTTTTAGCTTAGTTAAAGCACAAACAATAACCAATACAACAACACAACAGCCTAATATTATATTTTTTTTGGTAGATGATATGGGTTGGCAAGATTGTTCTGTACCTTTCTATAAAGAAACAACAGAACTCAATAAAAAATATCATACACCCAATATGGAACGTTTAGCTGACATGGGTGTAAAATTTACACAAGCTTATGCAACCTCTGTTTGCACGCCTTCTAGAGTTAGTTTACAAACTGGAATGAATGCTGCCAGGCATAGAGTTACCAACTGGACAGCCTTTTACGAAAATACACCTACTGATGTTCCCTACCCCGGAATTAAAATTCCTGAATGGAACTACAATGGCTTAAGTCCTGTACCCGATACTCCACATACAGTATATGCAACACCAATTGCTGAAATTTTAAAAGAAAACGGATATTATACCATTCACGTTGGGAAATCGCATATGGCACCATTTCCAACGCTGGGTTCTGATCCATTAAATCTTGGATATGATGTAAACATTGCAGGATCTGCAGTTGGTAATCCAAAAAGCTATTTAGGAACAGAAAATTTTGGCAACTTAGTGAAAGGAGGTTACACACCCGGTGCTGTACCGGGCTTGGAATTATACCACGGTAAAAATATCTTTTTGTCAGAAGCTTTAACCCTAGAAGCAGAAAAAGCATTAGATAATGCACGCTATCTTAAAAGACCATTCTATTTATACATGGCACAATATGCTGTTCATGCGCCGTATAAACCTGATGAAAGATTTTATCAAAAATATATTGATGAAGGTTTAAGTAAAGAAGAAGCCATGTATGCTGCACTTTTAGAAGGCATGGATAAAAGCTTAGGTGATTTGATGGATTATTTGAAACAACATGATATGATGAAAAACACCATCATTGTTTTTATGTCAGACAATGGAGGATTAACATTGGTACCACCCCGTGGCGGAAAACCGTTTACACACAACCTACCTTTAAAAGCAGGGAAGGGCTCAAATTTTGAAGGAGGAGTTAGAGTACCCATGATGGTTTATTGGCCGGGTGTTACTAAACCTAAAACCATTAATAGCCAATATCTAATTATTGAAGATTTTTATCCTACTATTTTAGAGATGGCCGGAATAAAAAATTATAAAACCATTCAAAAAATTGATGGCAAAAGCATTGTTCCGTATTTAAAAAACAACAATTTAAGAGATACCACTAGGGCTATACTTTGGCATTTCCCGAATAACTGGCAAGAAGGTGCTCAACGGGCGAAACAATATGGCATATCGCCTGAAAGCGAAGGAATGGGGCCATCAAGCGCCATAAGAATTGGCTCATGGAAGTTGATTTATTTTTATGGTTTACATAAATCTGAGCTTTATAATTTGAGCAATGATATTGGTGAACAAAACAACGTTATCAACCAATACCCACAAAAAGCAAAATATCTAATGCAAAAAATGATAGAAATGCTGAAAGCTGAAAATGCACAATATCCAATTGATGCAGCTACAGGTAAAGAAATATATCCCAGCTTAGATAATTAATGTATAAAATTTTTATTACAATTATTAAGTAGCCCGCCATTACACATAAACCTAATTGCAAAAGCAATGAATGCAAAAGCTATTGAAGTTAAACAAGAATTTGTTGCCATTTTTCAGCAACAGCCTCTATTAGTATCATCACCGGGTAGAGTAAATATAATTGGAGAACATACAGATTATAATGATGGCTTTGTGTTACCGGCCGCCATTAATAAATCAGCATATTTTGCAATAAGTCTTAGAGCTGATAATGAAATTCATTTAATTGCCAAAGATTTGAATGAAACCTATCAAACTAGTATTTCAAATATAAAGCCTGATACAAAATGCAATTGGCCTAACTATATTCTTGGATCAATCGCACAGTTTATAAAAAAAGGAGTTACACTAAAAGGATTCAATGTTCTATTTACAAGTGATATTCCTATTGGGGCGGGCCTATCCTCTTCCGCAGCCATTGAATGCGCTACCGTTTATGCTTTAAATGAATTATTACAAACAAATTTTGATAGGGTTACAATGGTAAAAATGGCACAAGCAGCAGAACAAGAATTTACCGGCGTTATGTGTGGTATAATGGACCAGTTTGCTTCTATGATGGGAAAGAAAGACCATGTTATTCAATTAGATTGTCGAAGCCTGGAATTTCAATATGTTCCATTCAAACTAGAAGGAATAAAAATTTTATTGTTAAACACAAATGTAAAACATGCTCTGGCAAACTCAGAGTACAATACGCGTAGAAAAGAATGTAATCAAGCCGTTGAGTGGATAAAAGAACATGAAAATAACATTCATTCTTTGCGAGATGTAACACTACCAATGATAAATGAGTATGTACGTCCCAAAAATCAATTAGTAGCAAATAGGAGTGAATTTATTGTAGAAGAAATTCAACGTTTGTTGGATGCTTGCAATGATTTGTACCATGACAATATAAATGAATTGGGCAAAAAGATGTTTGAAACTCATCGCGGATTAAGTGAGTTATATGAAGTAAGCTGTAAAGAACTAGACTGGCTGGTAAATTTTGTGAAACATAATAATAATGTGTTAGGCGCAAGAATGATGGGAGGAGGTTTTGGAGGTTGTACAATTAACTTGGTGAAAGAACATGCAATTGATGATTTAGTTGATTCAATAAAAATTAATTACGAAAAACAAATGGGTTTACCCCTTAGCTATTATGTAGCTACTATTGAAGATGGAACTCATATTATAACTGAATAATTATGTTTAATATTAATGAACACCCGCACACAAGGCTTAATATTTTAACCGGAGAAAGGATTCTCGTTTCACCGCATCGCATGAAAAGGCCTTGGCAAGGAAAAGTTGAAAATCAAACATCTACTAATACCAATGCATATGAGCCTAATTGTTATTTATGTCCGGGCAATAAAAGAATGGATGGAAGTATAAACCCCAATTATTCAGATGCATTTGTATTCACTAATGATTTTTCTGCGCTTTTAGAAAATACGCCACAGGGCGAAATGAATGAAAATAATTTATTGATAGCTAAAAGTGAAATGGGCATTTGCAGAGTTATTTGCTTTTCGCCTCATCATAATGTTACACTACCTCAATTAAATATATCCTCAATTGAAAAAGTAATAACACTTTGGCAAAATGAGTATACAAATTTGTCAACGAACAAAAACATAAAATACATCCAAATTTTTGAGAATAAAGGAGAAATAATGGGGTGTAGTAATCCTCATCCACATGGCCAAATATGGGCGTCTTCGTCTATACCACTTGAAATTGAAAAAGAAACCAAACAACAAAAAATATACTTTGAAACTCATCAACAAAGTTTATTAACGAACTATTTAAAATTAGAAATAGAAAAAAATGAACGCATCATTTTAGATAACGATGATTTTGTTGCACTAGTTCCCTTTTGGGCGGTTTGGCCTTATGAAACAATGATTATAAGCAAACGACAAGTTCAACACATTACACAATTCAATGACAAAGAAAAAAATTCTTTAGCAGTTATATTAAAACAACTAACTGCCAAGTATGACAACCTATTTAATATTTCATTCCCATACTCAGCCGGCATACATCAATCGCCTGTAAACAATGGAGAATATCCTGAATGGCATTGGCATATGCACTTTTATCCCCCATTGCTTAGAAGTGCAACAGTGAAAAAATTTATGGTAGGCTATGAAATGCTAGCAAATCCGCAAAGGGATATTACACCTGAATGGGCTGCAGAAAAATTGAAATCGCTAAGTCATATTCATTATTCAGAATTATAAACATGAAACAACATAAGATACTAGTAACCGGTGGATTAGGATTTATTGGTTCACATACAGTGGTTGAATTACAAATGGCAGGTTTTGATGTTGTGATTATTGATGATTTAAGTAATTCGCAAGCATTTATTTTAAACAGAATACAACAAATTACTGGTATACTTCCACGCTTTTATGCAATAAACATGCTATACAATGAAAGTATGGATGAGTTATTTCAAAAAGAGAAAAATATTTCAGCAGTTATTCACTTTGCTGCATTCAAAGCAGTTGGCGAATCAGTATCCGAACCCATAAAATATTTTAAAAACAACCTATGTTCATTAATTAATTTATTGCATTGCATGGAAATACATCAAGTGCAAAATTTGGTGTTTTCCTCATCTGCAACAGTATATGGCGAGCCGGATGAATTACCTATATCAGAAACATCCCCACTTAAAAAGGCTATTTCTGCTTATGGAAGCACCAAACAAATGGGAGAAGAAATATTAGAAAAAACAACTAGTGCCAAAAATATATCAGCAATCGCACTTCGTTACTTCAATCCTGTTGGTGCTCATCCAAGTTCTCTCATTGGCGAATTGCCCAATGGCATTCCTAATAATCTTATGCCATACATAACACAAACTGCAGCAGGATTAAGAAAACAATTGATTGTTTACGGGAATGATTATAATACACCTGATGGAACTTGCATTAGAGATTACATACATGTTGTTGACTTAGCAAAAGCCCATGTAAAGAGTTGTGAAAGGCTTATCAATAAAATGGCAAAAAACAAATTCGAAGTGTACAACATTGGTACAGGAAAAGGATATTCTGTTTTAGACATTATTAAAGCCTTTGAAGAATATAATCACATAAAGCTCAATTATACAATAGGGCCAAGAAGAAATGGAGATGCAGCAGTTATGTATGCATCGGTAATTAATGCTACAAAACATTTGAATTGGGAAGCAAAAATGGGATTAAAAGAAATGGTTACAAGTGCCTGGCAATGGCAACAACAAATAACAGAAATTACACACAAATAATATATGAAACTTACATTAATTGACTACCTCATAATTGCTGTTTATTTTCTTTTTGTAATCACAATTGGATATGTTTTAAAAAGAAAAATAAAAACCGGGAACGATTTTTTAATGAGTAATCGAAATATCCCATTATGGATTACCTCATTAGCATTTATTTCAGCCAATTTAGGTGCGCAAGAAGTTTTAGGCATGGCAGCCAATGGTGTTAAATATGGTTTATACACTGTTCATTTTTATTGGTTAGGCGCCTCATTAGCAATGATATTTTTAGGAGTATATATGATGCCATTTTATTATGGTAGTAAAGCCAGATCAGTACCGGAATATTTGGCATTAAGATATGACGAAAAAACAAGGGGTTTTAATGCAGTTACATTTGCTGTAATGACAGTTTTTTCATCAGGCATTTCGCTTTATGCACTTGCTATGTTACTTAAAATTATCTTAGGTTGGGATTTTAATATGTCAATTTTCATAGCAGCGGGCATAGTGCTTATTTATACATTTTTAGGCGGCTTAACAAGCGCCGTTTATAACGAAGTTTTACAATTTTTTTTAATTGTACTTGGAATAGCACCTATTGTTATAATTGGAATGGAAAAAGCAGGAGGATGGCATGGTATTTTACAACATGTGGAAGCCTCTAAAATGCATGTTTGGAAAGGTATGGCAAGTGCCTCTACCAACCCTATGGGAGTTGATGCTTTTAGTTTGGTATTTGGTTTAGGATTTGTTTTAGCTTTTGGTTATTGGTGCACCGATTTTTTAGTAGTACAAAGAGCCATGATTTCAAGAAGTTTAAACGAGGCTCAACGTACACCTATCATCGCTACTATTCCAAAAATATTAATGCCTGCAATAGTAATAATGCCGGGCATTATTCTACTGGCACTTCAATCTCAATTCAAAGGGTTTAACTTACCTACTAATGCTTCGGGGCAAACGGATTATAATATGGCATTACCGGTATTATTGTCTAACCTTTACCCAAATGGCATTTTAGGCGTGGGTATAACTGCACTAATTGCTTCTTTTATGAGTGGTATGGCAGGAAATGTAACTGCTTTTAATACCGTTTTTACCTTTGATATTTACCAATCCTACATCAAGAAAAAAGCTAGTGAAAAACATTATCTATATGTAGGAAAAGCTACGACTATTGCCGGTATTATCATCTCTATTGCTACTGCCTATATAGCCAGAAGTTTTAATAGTATTATGGATTTGCTTCAGCTTGTTTTCAGTTTTGTAAATGCACCACTATTTGCCACCTTTTTTTTAGGTATGTTTTGGAAAAAAACAACAGCAAATGGTGCTTTTTATGGATTAGTTAGTGGAACGCTTGCTGCTGCCTTAGCACATGGATTAACAACTGCCGAGGGGAAGGGTGGCTGGATTTACAATTTACATACCTTTTATTCAGGAACAGGGCAAGCTTTTACAATTGCATGGATTGCTTTTGTTGCTTGTTTCATAATTACAATTATAGTAAGCTTATTAACAAAACCAAAATCAGAAGAAAGCCTAATTGGGCTTGTGTATAGCCTTACTCCTAAGCAAAAAGACAATTCAAAAAAATGGTATAAAAATCCATTGATTTTAGGCATCATTATTTTATCAATCACTATTGCACTAAATATTATCTTCTTTTAAATTCGTTTATATGAAAAAATTATTAGATCTCCGTTTTGTAATAGGCTTATTTTTCTTTATTGTGGGAGTTTTACTAACTATCTATTTCATTTTAAACTTAAAACAAAAAACAAATGCATCTATAAATATCAAATGTGGTGTGTCCTTTGTTGTTTTTGGAGTCATAATGATTTTTTTATCCTATATCCAGGAAATAAAAGAAGAGTAATGAATTGCTGATGTGATTGTAATACTTTAGTATAAAGAAGTTTAATAATGAATTTTCTAACTCATAGCAGATATCGTTAGTGCATGCTATTCCGTTAATCCTTACATAAAAATCCCCAATAATTCCGGCTAAACTGCCAAACTAAGCCTGTGAATGTTATTTTTGCGGCTGTGAGAAAAAAGAAAGAACGCATAATTCTGGAAAATGTATTGGTAGAAGACTATGCTGCCGAAGGCAAATCGATTGCTCGTGTAAACGGCAAAGTAATTTTTGTGGAGAAAGCCGTGCCCGGTGACATTGCCAATGTTTTATTACACAAGAATAAAAAAGACTGGGCAGAAGGTGAAGCCCTTTCATTCACAAAACTTTCGCCACAACGCGAACAACCTTTTTGCAGCCATTTTGGTACCTGCGGCGGTTGCTCTTGGCAAATGTTACCCTACCATTTGCAGTTGCAATATAAAGCACAACAAGTGTATGATCATTTAACCCGTATTGCCAAAATTCCTTTGCCAACATTTGAACCCATTGTGGGGGCAGATACTACACGGGGATATCGAAATAAAATTGAATTTACTTTTTCTAATAAAAAATATATTCCCAAGTCCGATTTTAAACAACTGCCTGCAGAAGCAATACCTGCCGATACCCTTGCAGGCTACGGTGGTTTTCATGCCAAAGGAATTTTTGATAAAGTAGTTGAAATAGATACCTGTTATTTACAAAATGAACCTTCCAATGCTATTCGCAAAGCCATAGTAAACTTTGGACGTGAAAATGGCATTCCATTTTACGATGCCCGCCAACATACCGGCTGGTTGCGCAATGTAATGATACGCTTAACCCGAACGGGACAATTAATGGTGAATATTGTTTTAGCGTATGATGAGCCTACACTTCGCGAAGCTTTATTGCAAACAATTGATCAACAATTTCCGGAAATAACCACTTTACTGTACACCATTAACCCTAAATGGAATGATAGTATTTACGATTTAACCGTAAACACTTATAAAGGTCCCGGTTATATTTTGGAGACATTAGAGGATTATCAATTTAAAATTGGCCCTAAATCATTTTTCCAAACCAACACTGCACAAGCAGAAAAACTATACCAATATACCCGGCAAATGGCCGAATTAACAGGCAACGAAACTGTTTACGATTTATATTGCGGAACAGGAAGTATTGGTATTTTTGTTAGTAAACAGGCAAAAAAAATTGTGGGCGTTGAAACCATTGCAGAAGCCATTGTCGATGCCAAAGAAAATGCGGCACTGAATAATATTAAAGATGCTGCTTTTTATGCCGGTGATGTTATAAAAATTTGCAATGATGCATTTTTTGCCCAAAATGGTAAACCCGATGTAATTATTACTGACCCTCCAAGGGCCGGTATGCATGAAAAGTTAATTGAAAAATTGCTGGAAATTGCTGCACCACGCATCGTTTATGTCAGTTGCAATCCGGCTACACAGGCCCGCGATTTAGCTTTACTGTCAGAAAAATATAATGTAACCAAAGTGCAGCCGGTTGATATGTTTCCGCATACTTTTCATATAGAAAACATTGTGCAATTAACCTTAAAATCAATATAGTTGTAAACCATAAAATTTTAGCATGACTGAATTTAGGCCCGGACGATTTCAAATTTTACCCCTTGTTATAAAAAACCTGATTATTATTAATGGCTTGGTTTTTCTGGCTCAAATGACCATTGGCCGTCAGGGTTTTGTTAATATGGATAATTTATTTGCCCTACATGCTTTTCAAAGCCCCTTATTTCGCCCTTGGCAGCTAATTACCCATATGTTTATGCATGGCAGTTTTGAACATATTTTCTTCAATATGTTCGCTTTATGGATGTTTGGTTCTGTTTTAGAAAACTTATGGGGGCCAAAACGTTTCTTAACTTTTTATATTGTGTGTGGTTTAGGAGCAGCATTCAGCCATTTAATTGTACTGTATTTTCAAACTCAACACTTAATTGAAGCATTTAACAGTTTAGATCCCGCCACACAAGATTTATACAGAAATAATTTTTTAGCTAAACTAAATGAAGCTACTATTGGCGCATCAGGGGCAGTGTTTGGCTGTTTGGCAGCTTTTGGTTATTTATTTCCCAACACCCGAATTTACCTTTACTTTTTTGTTCCCATTAAAGCCAAATGGTTTGTAATTATATATGCTGCATTCGAATTGTATTTGGGTATTAAAAACTCAGCAGGTGACGATGTGGCCCATTTTGCCCATTTAGGTGGAGCTTTGGTAGGCATTATTTTGGTTTATTTTTGGAACAAAAACAACCGAAAAACGTTTTATTAACACCGTTCAACGGCGGTAATAATTGAATATTGTAACTTTATATTATGAACTTAAGTGAAATACGTAATACCCGCCATAGACCATTATTGGGCGATGATAAAAATGCTCTGGTATTTTTAATCATTGTAAATGCAATATTCTTTGTTTCCCTTACTTTCATTAAAATTATTTATTTCATTTCCTACGATAGCAATAATACTGCTGCCCTTTTTTTTCAAAAACAAATTATTGATTGGTTAGCTCTTCCCGCCGATACTAATGTTTTCTTTCCCCGTGCCTGGACGCTGCTTACTTATATGTTTACAACCCACAGCATTTGGGGTATTATTAGCACAGTATTTTGGATTTGGGCCTTTGGCTATATATTACAAGACTTAGCCGGCAATAAAAATATTATTCCAATTTATTTATATGGCGGCTTTTTCGGGGGTATTGCATTTATATTAAGTATGAATTTAATTCCTGCTTTGTACCAAAACATGGCATTTACACCCGCTTTAATGGGCGGTGGTGCTGCTGTTATGGCCATAGCCATTGCAACTACTACTCTGGCGCCCGATTATCGAATCTTCCCTTTAATTAATGGCGGAATTCCCATTTGGGTATTAACCCTTGTATTTGTTGCTATTGATTATGCCACCATCGCTACCCAAAATGGCGGCAATGCCATTGCACACCTTATAGGTGGCGTGGTTGGATTTTTATACATACAACAATTAAAGCGTGGCCGCGACTGGGGAGCGTGGATGCACCGATTAGTAAGTTGGGTTGATGATTTATTTAATCCGGAAAAAAAACATACTCCTTCTGGCACAAAAGAAAAGCTGTTTTATCAATCTACCGTTAAGCCTTATAACAAAACCCCTAACGTTACACAACAAAGATTAGATGACTTATTGGATAAAATTAATCAACAGGGTTACCATATGCTTACTGACGAAGAAAAAGAATTTTTAAAGAAAGCCAGTAAAGATTTATAATCCTATTATGGCTTCACGGAAAGCATCATTTATAAAAAAAACGTTAGGCGTTCTTTGTATTGGCTTAAGTGTTCCTTACATTATTGCAATAGCAACTCCCTACATTAATCCCGTTCATTTTTGGCCATTAACTTTTTTAGCATTGGCATACCCATTGGTATTAGCTGCAATGCTATTGGCGTGTGGCTTATCTATTCCCATCTTTAAAAAATACAGTGTCTTTTTTTGGATTGTTTTGTGCCTTGGCTACAAAAACATACTGGCTATTTGGGGATTTCATCCTAACAATAAGTTCACAATGGAAAAGCCGGCGGGTAGTGTTCGCATTCTATCATGGAATGTAAACGAATTTTTGAATGCAGCCATTAAGAATGATACACCCGGTAATCCGCGCAGACAAATGTTGGCTTTTATTCGTCAATCCAATGCCGATGTGCTTTGCTTTCAGGATTTTGCAACGGATTCAGGGCGGTATTTTCGAAGCACTCTTCCCTATATTCGCGATTCATTGCATTACCCTTATACTTCCTTTGTCAATAACTTTTCATTTGGCATTGAAGGATATGGTATTCAACGAAATGGCATAATTGTTTTTTCACGATTACCCATTATTGATTCTGCTGTAATTTCCCTTCCCAATGCGGAACACTTTAAAGAAGAATTTCAATGGGTAACCTTACAATATGGGCAACAAAATTTTAAAATCATCAATGCACACTTGCGTTCCATGAATTTACATGGCAATCAGGCTTTACCCATGGAATCGCAATTTTATAAACCCGATACCACTTTGTTCTTACAAAAATCAACTTTTTACAAACTACGCTATTTCGACAAAGTGCATGTAAACCAGGCTAAAACCATTCGCTCGGTAATGGATACAACGGACCAGCCCTTTGTGTTTTGCGGCGATTTAAATTCAGTACCTTCATCGTATGTGTATCATTACTTAAGCAAAGGACTGCAAGATGCTTTTTTAAAAACCGGATGGGGTTTAGGCGGCACTTATGATAGTATTTCGCCCACTTTACGCATTGATGTAATGTTAATGCGAAAGCCCATACAAATATTGCAACACAAAACATTTCCACTTCATTTATCTGACCATTACCCCAGCATTACAGATATTAAATTGCAATAGATATTTAACCTATAATATACATTCCACCACTAATTTACCATTCAACCAAAGCCA
>Ga0123519_10002868_pt1 | contig 28888 bp, 21 predicted proteins | sample YelNatPaOPRAMG02_FD_87396 | JGI IMG/M metagenome (GOLD analysis project Ga0123519, IMG submission 87396) | Hot spring microbial communities from Yellowstone National Park - Yellowstone National Park OP-RAMG-02 (version 2) | ecosystem: Environmental > Aquatic > Thermal springs > Hot (42-90C) ...
GAGGAACGCGGGCCGCAGCGTGCGGTAAAGCCGCAGGCCGCCGTGGCGCTTGATAAGCGTGACGACGAGCCAGCCGATGAGCGCGCAGCTCCACAGGTTGCTGTCCATGCACCAGCTGCTGGCGATGATGAAGCCGACGGGGCTGACCGGCCACCAGACCATGTTCATGTGGAGCCACGACAGCCCCAGCATGAGGCCAGCGCCGAGCGCGAGCGCCAGGCGCAGCCAGTTATCGGGGGGCTCGGGGAACTTCAGGCTGGTGTCCACCTCCCCGAACACCCACCGGCCCCAACTGCTGAACGGCCAATCGCCGAGCTTGGCGGCCCCGTGCGTGTACATCATCTTGAGCATCGCCGGCACGCCGGCGGCGAGCATGAGGGCGACCGCGAGCGCCGCGGCGTAGGTGAACCGTTTCCCGCGAATGCCCCCCGCGCGAATGAGCTTGAAGCTGTTCATCATCTGGGGCATCGCGAGGTTGTACGGGTCGTTCATGTAGATGCCGGTCAGGTACGCGTACATCACCAGCGGCCCCGGGCCCAGCGGCCGCGCGCCCAGCGTCCGCACGATGACGCCCCGCGGCGGCGCTCCCTGCCCGATGTACATAACGCCCCCGGCCGCCACCAGTCGGCTGGCGCCGATCAGAAGCGCGTAGAACGCCCCCATCAGGAGCGCGAACGTCCACCACGACATCCCGGCCCTCACCGCGAACCACAGCATCCCCGCGTTGGCCAGCACGAAGCCGACCGCGGCGGCCCGGCCGGGCAGCGGGTCGAGCGCGTCGCTCTCATCGGCGCGCCCCGCGATGCTCAGGAACGCCTTCTTCAGCGCATGCCGCGACTCCCAGAGCAGCACGCCCGCGAGCGCCAGGAATCCACCGGCCTCCTCAAAGCCGATGAACGTGGGGGGATTGATGAACGCGTTTGTGCCGCCCTCCGCCACACCGAAGCTGGCCCACACCACCAACTGAACTTTGTAGAGGACATAGAAGAGCCAGAGGCTGAGCGAGACCTCCGACGGGATCAGGCACATGACGCCGAGCACGTCCCACAGGATGCTGAAGTGCGTCTCTCCCAGCACGCTCCAGGGCAACCCCATCCCCACGAACGCCTTCCCGATGTGGATGCGGTACGTCTCCATCGCCGGCACGTTCGGGAAGAAGCGATTGAGCCACTGGATGAGCCCGACGAAGGCCGGAATCGCGAACCCGATCCAGAAGATCCGGTTGCGGAACAGGCTGGCGCCAATGGTCGGTCGCTCGGCCTCGCCGGTCATCGACAGGGGCACCTCGACGAGGGGGTAGGTGAGGCGCTGGCGCTCAATCCAGTCTTTGCTGAGGAGCGCGCCGAGGCAGTACATCGCCGCCAGCAGGGCCGCCGTGAACAGCGACCAGTAAAGCGCCGGCGAGACCCACGCGCCCCAGGGAAAGGCCTGGCCCCGCGGCAGCCCTTCCCAGAACCAGTCGATGGCCTGCACGCTGCCCGGCCGCAGCCACAGCGGGATGTACGGCCACACCAGGTGCTCCCAGCCGTTCTCCGGGGTCGCCATGTAGAACGGGTAGGTGACCAGGGACACCAGGTACGGCAGCCCGCCGTGCCCCAGGAAGCCCAGCGACACCATCCCCATGCCATACACGACCAGCAGCTCGCGGCGCGTGAACGCCCTCCCCGGCCAGAGGCGAACCAGGAGGCCGTTGAGAGCGACCAGCGCAAAGAGCGTCAACACGGGGCCGGTGAGCAGGGCCCCGACGCCTACGATCCACCAGCTCTGAAGGAGGAACTGCAGGTAGGGGTTGACGATGGCGAGGATGACGATGCTGGCCCCGCCGACGATCAGCGCCCGCGCCGAAACGCCGTCCGCGGGCGCGCGAACGGTCTTCTCGGAGGCGGATGCCGCGCCGGGGGAGCTCTCGACGACGGTGTCGGCCACAGCGTCTCTTCCGTCCAGACAAGCGAAAATACACTTCGGCGGCACGGGCGCCGCTTCCTCTCGGCCACAGAGGTCGACAAGCAAGCGCTTGAGTGCAGACAGGGCCGCCGGCCGCGCCCCCGGGTGCAGGGATTCCTGCCGCGAGACACCGAATAGACAGCGCGGCGGAGGTCCTGACATGGTTCGAGCTGACGAAAGCCGGGTGCGGGAGTGGGCCCAGCGGCTCGGGGTGCCGCTGGCGGACGCGATCCTGCGCGCGCTTCGCGAGAGCTTCGCGGATCCGGGGCCGGTTCCCACGGTGCTGGCGATCTGCCCGAACTCCGAGGCGGTCGTGAAGGCCTCGATTCGCGCGGCGAAGGAGGCCGACGCCCCGCTGTTCTTCGCGGCCACGCTGAACCAGGTTGACCTCGACGGGGGGTACACCGGCTGGACGCAGGCCGACTTCGTGCGGCTCGTGCGGGAGCTGGTCGCCGCGGAGGGATATTCGGGGCCGGTGGTGGTGGGCCTCGACCACGGCGGGCCGTGGCTCAAGGACGTGCAGGCGCGTGAGAGGTGGCCGCTGGAGCGCGCCATGCAGGGTGTGCGGGAGTCGCTCGCGGCGTGTCTCGACGCGGGCTATGACCTGCTCCACGTGGACCCCACGGTGGACCGGACGCTGCCGCCTGGCCAGCCGCTGCCGATCGAGGTAGTGGTCGAGCGCACGCTCGAGCTGATGGCGTTCGCGGAGTCGCACCGCCGCCAGCGGGGATTTGCGCCGGTCAGCTACGAGGTCGGCACCGAGGAGGTGCACGGGGGGCTCGCCGACCTCACGGTGTTCCGCGCCTTCCTGGAGGGCCTCAAGCGCGGCCTGGCGGCGCGCGGGCTGGGCGATGTGTGGCCGTGCTTCGTGGTGGGCAAGGTCGGCACCGATCTGCACACCACCGAGTTCGACCCCGCGGTCGCCCGGGCGCTCGTCGCAGCGGCGCGGCCGTACGGCTGCGCCATCAAGGGCCACTACACGGATTCGGTCTCAAACCCCGAGGCCTACCCCGAGGCCGGCATGGGCGGGGCCAACGTCGGGCCGGAGTTTACCGAGGCCGAATACCAGGCCCTGGCGGACCTCGCTGGCCGCGAGGCGGCGGGCGCGCGCTCGGGAATCCTGGAGGCCCTGCGGGACGCGGTCGTGGCGAGCGGCCGCTGGGAGAAATGGCGCTTGCCTGATGAGCAAGGGAAGGATTTCTCGGAGCTGTCTCCCGAACGGCAGGGCTGGCTGGTGCGAACCGGCTGCCGGTACATCTGGTCGCAGCCCGAGGTGGTCGCCGCGCGGCAGCGGCTCTATGCGAACCTGGAGGCCGCCGGGGAGCGGGCCGAGGATTTCGTACTGGGGCGCATCGGCGCCGTGATCCACAAGTACTTCCGCGCCTTCCGCCTCACGGGCACGCTGGGGCCGATCGAGCGGGCCCTCAGCGCGCCGCGATCGTGACCGCGATCTCGCCGCCTGCGGGGACCGTGGCCGCGCGCGGGAGCCGCACGATCACCCGCCCGTCCCTCTCCTCCCACCGCGCCGCCCGTCGCTGTCCACCCACGCGCAGCGACACGTCCCGCACCCGCCGGTCGGCCCCGACGCGCACGAACTCCAACGTCCGCACCTGCAGCGCCCCCCACGCGACCGCGATGGCGTCGATCTGTCGCCGGCCCTGGAGGCGCTGCGCGAACGTCCCCCACGCTGAGTCCGTGATGAAGAAGCAGCGGAAGTCCTCGGGCGTCAGCCGCGGCCCGAAGCGCAGCCGCCGCTCCGGCGCCGAGTGGTGGTATCCCGCGGCCGCCTCCAGCAGCGCCCAACTGCTCATCGCGCGGGCGTAGTGGTCCCCGCACTCGACGTCGTTCCACGGGCTTCGCGCGCGGCCGTCGTAGCGGTCGCGGGCGGCCTTCACGATCAGCAGCGCGGGCTCCACGAGCCCCTCCGCCAGCATCAGCGACGCAACCTCGTACTCGCACCCGGTCCACACTTCGTCGCAGTACAGCATCGGCCTCTCCGGCCGCCCGCCGCGGGGCCAGGTGCAGACCAGCAGGCCCTTGTCGTGCTCCGACGCGAAAACCCGCGGCTGCTGCTGGAAGCCCACGAAGTCGCGCCTGAAGTTGTACCGCCAGATCGCCTCCAGCGCCCTCCGCACCCGATCGCGGTCGAAGATGTATCCGAGGTCGAGCAGCCAGGCCCACCACTGCCCGATGAGCTGATCGGCAAGACAGCCCGCGCCGTACTGGAGATCGGGATGCGCGCGAGCGTCGTGCTTCTGCTGGTAGTACTCGCCGTTCCACAGCTCCGCCTCGACGCGCGCGCGTCCCGCCTCGAACCGCGCGCGATAGGCGTCGGCCACAGCGGCCTCCCCCTCGATGCGCGCCATCTCCTCGGCCGCCCGCAGCGCAGCGAGGTAGAAGCCCGTGCAGAACGTGTTGGCCCCGTAGAAGTTCAGATCGTAGGTGTTCCACTGCGGGCCATCAAGCACGCCGTCGCCGTCCGCGTCCCAGCGTTCCATGCCATAGGCCATCGCGCGCTTCACGGCCGGCCACACCTCGTCGAGGAACCCCCGGTCGCCGGAGACCAGGTACTCGCGGTACGCCTTGACCACGGTTCCGAAGTGCCCGTCCGCGGCGACCGTCTGCGAGCCTGGCCCGCCGTCCTTCCACCGCGGCAGGCTGAGCGGCAGGACGGTTCGGTGTGGGATCGCGCCCTCGGGCGACATCTGCACCAGCAGGTCGGTGCGCCGCATCGTGCGCTCCAGCGCGGGGTAAAGGCGAGATAGGGATTGCTCGTAGTTCCAGACATGGGTGCAGTTGAGCGGGCAGCAGCCGCCTGTGCCGCCCCCGGTGCTCGCCCCACAGCAGCCCTCGAAGCCGAAGAAGTTGCCGTCCTCGGTCCACATGACCGTCGGGCTGCGCGCCACCGAGGTCTGGGACGACACCGCGTCCAGCAGCCACAGGGGAAGCGTGCTGTCGTAGAACGCATCGCGGAAACGCCGGGTCTCCCCCTCGAGCCGCTCCAGGTTGTCGCGCACGTGCTCGGCCACCGCGAGCGCGTCGCCGAACCGATTCGCGTACGCGTTGCCGAGCCAGAAGCGGCTCTTCGTGTCCGTTACCCCGAACCACTCCTGGCCCCAGTTCACATAGCGATTGGGGAAGTGCCAGGTGAGCACGAGCGTGAGCGTCCTCGTCTCTCCGGGGCCCAGCGAGAACGGAACGGCGACGGCGGCGTTCCAGGTGCGGCCGCGCGCGCTGGGGGGCGCGGCCCCCTGCGCGTCGAAGCGCCCGTCGGAGGCGAAGTCGCGCCACAGCGCGTCGAGGTCGTCCCACTGCGGGAGCACGGACGCGGCCTCCTCCAGCGCCGCCAGCGCCATCGTGCCTCGCCCGGGCGCGCCGGCCGGCAGGTCCAGGTTCGTCAGGTGCACGCCGCGCAGGCCCCGCAGCGACACGGGGAGGTTGACGTTCCCGCCGTAGTCCGGGCACTCGACACCGCGGATCGGCTTGAGGCCATCCCACCCCACCGCGTTCTGCAGCGTCATCGCAACCGATGCCTGCACGGCCTGGCCGGCGGGGTTGCGCACTGTGAAACGGAACAGGACTGCCGGCAGGCCGGAGTCCTCGGCGTTCAGGGGAATCATCGGCGAGAAGGCCTCGAGGTCGACCTCGACCGGCAGGCCCTGGTCGCGGTAGGCCAGCCGCGCGAACGGGTACTCGCCGACGAACTCGACCGTCGCAACGCCCGGGAGCGCTCGCAGGAGCGCGCGCGACTCCTGCGGCACCACGTGGTCGGAGGAGGTCTTTGGCGGGACGAAGCCGGCGTCGTCGTAGCACGCGTCGCTCTGCAGCACCCGCGCCGCGGGCGCGCCGCGCTCCGGCCGCGCCCATACTGCAAAGAAGCTGTGCGGCAGGTGGGCCGCGTGGTTGACCTGGTTGAAGAGCTGCCACTGGCGGAGGCCGCCGTCGCCGCAGATGGCGAGGGAGCCCGTGCCAAGCCCGCCCAGCGGCATCGCCACCGCGCGCAGCGCCTCGCCGCGGTAGACCGCTCGCGCGCTGGGGCCCAGCGCTTCTCTCACCCAGGCTTCGTAGGCGCGATCGCGTCTTGCCCGCATGACCGCCTCCTGGCTGGAAGGTCAGAGGCGGCTTCGACGGGCGAACGGCGCTGTCCTGCGCACCCCGGCGGCCGGGTGGCTACAGGCACCAGATTGCCTTGATCGCCAGGCGGTTGACCCACTGCTCGGCATTGGGGTCGCCCAGCACCACCAGCAGGTCGGCGCCGCGGCGCACCCGCTGGCGATACGCGGCGTACATGTTGGTGGCTCCGCCGGTGCGAACGAGGCGCGCGCTCACGGTCCGCTCGTCCGTGATATCGAAAGTCGCGGTCAGCAGAAACTGGCGGCGCACCTGGGGCGGCTGAACCACGCCGGCGTCGTCCAGCTCGGCCGCGTACGCCCGCTCGGCGCGCACTTCGGCCGCCCACCGGTCGGACGGACGAAAGCACTTGCCGACAGACTGATACCGATATGGCAGGTCGTACCGGGTGCCCCAGGTATAGTCGAAGGTCCCCCGACGGTAGATGTCCCGGTTGTTCCACTGGCCGCCGACGAACCGCGTCGACTCGTCGTAGCCGTCGCGCTCGCCGCCGCCCCCGCCGGCCCAGATCGCCAGCCCCGAGCGCCACTCGCGGCTGTGGTTGAGGCGAACGCTCCGGCGGTCGCCCTGCTGCGACTCGCCGACGCTGAAGCCCGTCGCCCACTCCTGGAACCGCAGCGGCCCCGTCTCAGGCTGCCGAACGTAGCGGACCTCGCTGAACAGCGATCGCACGCCGGTCTCGGGCAAGTAGCCGTCGTCGGCCCGGAACTGCTCGCCCACCGCGTTGTAGCCCACGTGGTAGTTCCATCCCTGCATCTTGTTCATGCCGGTCCCGCAATCCAGCCACGTGCCGTCGCCGCCGGGGCCCTGCGTGGCGGAGCGGAACAGGGACGCGAACGCATACCGGCCGCCCCCCTGGAAGCTGCGGCTGCCACCGAGGTCGACCCCGAACGCCGCATTGTCCGGCTCCCCCGAGACCACGCGGTCGACCAGCGACAGCCGGGCCGACCCGCTGGTCCCGAACAGGTGCGTGTACGCTCCTGCGAAGTGGTTGTCGCCCTCGCGGCTGTAGGCGTCGAGCACCCCGAACTGGTGGTTGCCGAGGGTTCCGAAGGCCTTCGCGCCGAAGTCAAGCTCCTCGATGCGGCGCGTGTACAGCACCACGCTGGGGGGCAGGTACCACTGCCCCTCCTGGAAGAAGGGCCGGTACTCCGGCAGGTACCGCTCGACGTACGTGAAGTCGATGGTCTCCACCACGTCCTCGAGGTTGCTGAAGTCCGGGTGATAGGTCGCGAGGGCGACGGCGCCGTTGGGGAAGACGCCCTTCGCGTCCAGGCCGGCCGTCAGCGGCTGGCGTTCCTCCTCGTTGGCCGAATAGACCGACAGCGCGTAGGGCATCAGCACGTAGCGGAACGGAACCGGCGGCGTCGCGATCCCGCTCCAGCGGGCGCGGTTCGCGGTGTCCTCCACCTGCGCAAACGCGCGCGGCCACAGGCAGGCGTCCTGCTCCCGGGCGAGCACGCGCACCAGGATGAGCCCGAAGCTGTCGTGACCGTTTGGGTAACGGAGGATGGAAAACGGGACCGCGATCTCGGCCGTCCAGCCGCCCTCGTCGACGCTGGCCGCCGCGCGCCAGTCGCCTTTCCACTCGATCTTCTCGGACGTGCCGCCGGGCACTTGGTCGTACTGCGTGCCCGCGGGGGTCACCTGGAAGATGTAGAAGGTCTGGCCCGAGTTGGACACGTCCAGGGCCACCATCACCCGGTCGTCCTGGAAGATCTGGCCCTGCCGCTTCTTCTGGTCGGCCCGGATCTCGGAGGGCCTGGAGTCGGCGCAGCGGAACGCGAAGTAGAGTCCCTCCGAGTCGTAGCACACCCACGCCTCGGTCGGCTCCAGAGGCGGGCCGCTCACCCGCTCTCGCCAGAACCCGGTCAGGTGGCTGGCCTCCTGCCAGCACGCGTCGTCGAGCCGGCCGTCGATGGCGGGAGCCGCGGTCGCGCGGACGGCCTTGACCGTGGGCGGCGCCGTCGGCGTCAGGTCTGCAACAAGCGCGGGTTCGGCCGCACGGACGGCGCCGCGCGAGAGGGCCAGCAGGATTCCCAGCATGCTGACGAGGCGGCAGAGCCGCCCCCAATTGGTGAGCACAGGCCGCGCCCCCAGAGACCGGCAGATGTATGTGCGGGCGGGCCGGGAGCAACCGATGTCCTGCCCAGACCTGCGGCCGTCCCATCCCGCCCGCTAACATACAGGACGCAGAAACGGACCGGAAAGTTTCGCGCAAAGAACGCGCGCCTCTCCTGCTGGGCCAGGGCCCTCGGGCCTTGCTCTTTCGGGCGGCCTGCGGGGCCGCCCTAGGCCTGGGCCTCCGGGGGCACGAGGACGCGGAGGACCTCTTCGATGGTCGTGATCCCCTGGGCGGCCTTCTCGATGCCGTCCCTGAGCATGGTCGTCATGCCGGCCTCCAGCGCAGCCGCGCGCAGCTCGTGCACGGACACGGGCCGCGCGATCAGTTCGGCGATGCCGTGGGTGACCTCCAGGAGCTCGTAGATGCCTGTTCGGCCGCGGTAGCCGGTCTGGCGGCACTCGCTGCACCCGGCGCCGCGGCGGAACCGGCCCTGCGAGAGGTCCAGGCCGGTGCGAGCGGCCAGCCGGCGAAGAAGGTCGGCGGGCGGCTCGTGTGAGGCCGCGCAGTTGCTGCACACCCGCCGCACCAGGCGCTGCGCGAGCACCGCGATGAGCGATGATGCGAGCAGGTAGGGGTCGACGCCCATGTCGGCCATGCGCTTGATCGCGAGGGGCGCGTCGCTGGCGTGCATGGTGGTGAGCACGAGGTGGCCGGTCATCCCGGCCTGCACGGCGGCGGCCAGCACCTCGGGGTCGGCCAGCTCGGCCACCAGAATGATGTCGGGGTCGGCGCGCTGGAAGGCGCGCAGCGCGACGGCCATCGTGAGGCCGGCCTTGCGGTTGACGTGGACCTGTGTGGTGTTGGGGATGCGGTACTCGACGGGGTCCTCGATGGTGAGCGTCTTCTTGTGCGGCGATGTGATGCGCTGGAGCATGGAGTACAGCGTGGTCGTCCTTCCCGAGCCGGCGGGCCCGGCGGCGACGATCATCCCAGTGGGGGAGGAGAGCAGGCGGTCGATGGTCTGCTGCATCGGCCCCGAGAACCCGAGCCGGTCCAGGCCGATGAGCACGCTCGACTGGTCGAGGATGCGCGCAGCGAGGGCCTCGCCCCAGATGGTGGGGAGCGTGGTGACGCGGAGGTCGTAGTCCTTGCCCTGGTGTTCGATGTGGAGGCGCCCGTGCTGTGGGAGGCGGCGTTCGTCGACATTCATGTCGCCCAGCAGCTTCATGCGGGCGACGATGGGGGGCGCGAACTTCTTCGGCGCGGTCATGGCCTCGTGGAGGACGCCGTCGATGCGGTAGCGGACGAGCATCTTGTCCTGCTCGAGGTCGATGTGGATGTCGCTGGCGCGCGCGTCGATGGCGTCGGCGATGAGGAGGTTGACGGTGCGGATGACCGCGGTCTCCTCCGGGGTGTCGGTCTCGGGCCAGTCGGCGGGCTTGAGGCCGCGGGCCTTCCGGGCCTGCTCGACCACGCGGCGGAGCGCGCTGGGGTCCGTCTGGAGGGCGGAGGGCTCCTCGGCCTCGAGGAACTTCTCGAGATCGGCGCGGTAGAACCGCCACTGCTGGCCGGCCCTGAAGCCCTTGATGCGGCCCTGGGCGAGCCAGCGGTAGAACGTCGGCTTGCTCACCTTCAGGAACGCCGCGGCGGCCTTCAGGTCGAGGACCTCACCTTGCGGCTCCGCGGTCTGCCTGCTCTTGCTGCGCATCGGGCACCTCCTGGTTCGGACGTGGGCGCCACGCCGGCTCGCGGGCGGACAGAATGCCGTGGCCGCCGTGAAGGGCTGGCGCGAGCCGGCGGCAAAGCCAGATGACATTGGCGCATCCGGGTGCAGCCTGCTGTCTGGCGGGCATGCTGGCCTTGTCCGGGGGCCTGCGGCTGAGCTTATCACCGATCATCTTCTGTTATCATTTACCATACTTGATAGCTTCTGTCAAGGGCCTCTGGGGTCAATCTGGTGCAGGAGGAGGCCGATGGCCGCGGCGGTTCCGCGGCTGCCGGAAGGGCGGCCGCTGGATCTCGATGACCGCCAGTGGCTCTCCGCCGCGCTGTGGGAGCTGCGGCCGGAGCAGTCCGAGTTCACGTTCACGAACCTGTTCATGTGGCGGCAGGCATACCAGTTCCGGCTGTCCGAGGTGGACGGCGCGCGCGCGGCATTCGCGTGGATGGCCGATCCAGAGGAGTCGTTCCTGCTGCCCCCGCTCGGGCCGGGGGCGGGCGCGGCCTCGGTTCGCCGCTGTCTCGAGCACATGGCCCGGGCCGGGCACAACGCGCGCATGGCGCGCGCGACCGAGCGCGACCTGCGGCGTCTGGGCGTCACGGAGGAGGAGTTCGCCATCGCGGAGGACCGCGACCAGTGGGACTATGTCTACCTGGTGCGCGACCTGATCGAGCTGAGCGGCAACCGCTACCACGGCAAGCGCAACCACGTCGAGCAATTCGCGCGCGCACATGCCTTTCGCTACGTGCCGCTGACGGCAGAGCGCGTGGCGGCGTGCGTGGAGTTGCAGGACCAGTGGTGCGATGAGAAGCACTGCGATCTCGTGGCGACGCTGCGCGCGGAGGCGCGCGCGGTGAAGGAGGTGCTGTCGAACGCGGAGGCGCTGGGCATCGCGGGCGGGTGCATCGAGGTGGAGGGGAAGGTCGAGGCGTTCACGCTGGGCGAACTATTGAATCCGGAGACCGTGGTGATCCACATCGAGAAGGCGAACCCGGCCTTCCACGGCCTCTACCAGGTCATCAACCAGCAGTTCCTGGAGCAGCAATGGCCATCGGTGCGATTCGTGAACCGCGAGCAAGACCTCGGCGTGCCGGGACTGCGTCGGGCCAAGGAGTCATACCACCCGCATCACCTGGTCGAGAAGTACGTGGTGCGACTCAAGTGAGCGCGGTCTGGCGCGCGGCCGGCGCGCTGGCGGCCCTGCTGGTGGGGGCGGGTGTCGCCGTTGGCGGGCCCGAGATCTCGATTCGGCCGGCGGCCCCGCGGCCGGGCGAGGTGGTGTTCATCACGCTGCGGCCGGAGGCGGGGCTGCTGCGCGCGGCGTGCTCGTGGAACGGCCGCTCGTACCCGTTCCTGGCCGCCGCCGATGCCTACGGCCTGGTGCTCCCGGTGCCGATGGAGATGCCGGCGGGCGACCACCACGTGACGATCTACTGGAAGTATGCGGACGGCCGGATGGGGAAGGCGACGGAGCCGGTGCGGGTGGCGCCGCGGCGCTTCGGCGTGCAGCACCTGAAGCTGTCGGCGCGGCAGGAGCAGGCCTACACGGCGCCCGAGGTGGAGCGGGAGCGGGAGCTGATCGGGGCGGCGCTGGCGCGGGTGAGCGACGAGCGGGCCTGGCGGGGGAGCTTCCTGATGCCCGTGGCGGGGCGCATCAGCACGCAGTATGGGCTGCAGCGGTATGTGAACGGGCGGCTGGCCTACCGCCACCGCGGGATCGACATCGCGGCGCCGCAGGGAACGCCGGTGGTGGCGGCGGCGGACGGCGTGGTGGCCCTGGCGGAGGACTGGTTCGCGCTCCACGGCCAGACGGTGATCCTGGACCACGGGCAGGGGGTGGCGACGCTGTATCTGCACCTGTCGGCGATCGAGGTGAAGGCGGGGCAGCGGGTCGCGCGCGGCCAGGTGATTGGGCGCGTGGGATCGACGGGGGTGGCGACGGGGCCCCATCTGCACTACGCGGTCTACGTGTACGGCACAGCGGTGGATCCGCTGTTCTGGACCGACCTGCCGGAGATGTGAGCGGATTGCTGTGGACGCGAATCGGGCGAGAGCCTGCAGAGCTCTCGCCCGATCTACAGCGTTGGCCTACGGAGGATACCGCGGCCACCTCCGTCAACTGCTCAGGCCTGCTACTTCTTCTTCTTCTTTGCTACCTTCTTGGCAGCCGCCTTCTTAGCGGCCTTCTTCTTGGCAGGCACCTCTCATGCCCCCCTTTCTGCGCGCCGCGCGTTGGCTCTCTTGCGCAGCGCGGTGATGGATGGCCCAACCGCCTCTCGGCCATCGTCGCGCGCGCGACACATCCGTCGCAATATGCCATAGACTTCGCTCTCTTTCGCACAACGCGCGACGAAAAAAAACGGAGCGCGCGATCCTGCGGATGAAACATGAAGGCCGTCGCTGTTCTGGCGAGGGCCTTCTTGCTCTTCGCGCGCGGTCGCTGTGGGGTCGTTGCGGCCGCGGGCGCGTCTCTTGCGTCTATGGCGAAGGGTGAGCGCGGCCCAGCGCGCACGGGGTCATTCGCGAAGCGCGAGGATGGAATCCTCGTCGAGGATCACGAGGTCCTCGTCGTCGACTCGCACCTCGGTGCCCGAGTACCGCGAGTACACAACGGTGTCGCCGACCTTGACGGAGATCGGCGCGCGCTTGCCGCTGTCTAGCATTTTGCCGGAGCCGACCGCGAGCACCTCGCCTTCCTGGGGGCGCTTCCGGGCGGTGTCGGGCAGCAGGATTCCGCCGGTGCTCTTCTCCTTCTCCTTCGCCGGCCGCACGAGCACGCGGTCACCAAGGGGCCTCAACATCGAGCCTGCCTCCTTCGGGCCTGCCTGGGATGGCGCCGAGGCGCCTTGCAGGCGCCGCCAATGTCGCCGCATTGTAGGCGGGGCGGTTGGCGGTGTCAACGCCGCGGCGCAGAATCGAGGGCGATGGCGCGCTCCGCGTCACCATAAATAGCCAGGAATTTCCTGGCTATTTCGGCCCTGGCCTTGACAAGCGCTGGTATAATGAAGCGGGCAGCGTCTGGGACAGGGCGCTGCCCACGGCTTTTGCGCCGAAGCGCCGCCGCACCTGACCCCCGCATTCCGGAGAGCCGCATGCCAGCCCGAACCAAGCGCAAACTCGCCGCCCTGCGCCGGAAGGCCGCCAAGCTTCTCGCCGAGGGCCTTGGCCCCACGGAGGTCGCCGCGAGGGTGGGCGTGAGCCCGGGGACGGTGCGCCGGTGGCAGCGAGTGGCCGGGGGCGGGCCGGCCCGAAGGCCCGCGGCGCGGGTGGCCGAGATGCTGCGGTCGGAGGGGCCGCAGGTTGCGCGGGTGCTGCTGGACATGGCGAAGGGAGGCGATGTGCGCGCGGCGGCGCTGGTGATGAAGCTGGCGGGCAACAGCCTCGAAGAGCTGGAGGGACGCGATGCCGGCAACGCCGCGACGGCGGCCGTCGAACTCGAGCGAGAGCTGCGGTCGCTCCCGGCCGCCATCGCTGCAGAGATTGTGGGCCTGTTGGCGCAGGCTGGATCCAGCGGACAGGGAGAACGCGGCCGCGATGGCGCGGCGGCGGGCGGCGGCGGGCAGCAGCGTCATCGCTTACCTTGGCAGACGGAGGATCGTCCATCCGACGAGGGGGACGATTCCGTTTGACCTGTATCCGTATCAGCGCCGACTGTTGGAGTCGCGCGCGGCGCAGCGCATCGTCGTGAAGGCGAGGCAGGTCGGGGTGTCGCAGCTCATCGCGGGGGAGGCACTCTTCCTCGCCAAGCACCTCGACGGCGTGACCGTGTTGTTCGTGAGCCGCAACCTGCCGGCGGCGCAGCATCTGCAACGCATGGTCTATCGGCTGATGGCGTCCGACCCGAACCTGCCGGAGGTTGTGCGGCGCAACGAGACAGAGCTGGCTTTCGCGAACGACTCCGTCATCCGCAGCCTCCCCGCCACCGCGGACACGGGGCGGACCTTCGCCGCGACCGCGGTCTACCTGGACGAGTTCGCGCACATGCCGTGGGCCGACGCGATCTACCAGGCCGTGGCGCCGTGTGCGACGCGGGGCGGGCGGCTCACCGTCGTGTCGACGCCGTATGGCAGGGCCAACGCCTTCTATCGACTGTGGCAGGAGAGCGCGCTGGGCTCCCGGTCGTTCGAGCGCCACCGCATCCACTGGACCGACTGCCCGGAGTATAACCCACGCGGCTTCGCTCTGCCGGAGGCGGAGGCCCGGCGGCGCGAGGGCGAGCGCGGGGAGTGGTACCGGGCCAACCGGCCGCGTTTCACGGACGACCAGTGGGCCCAGGAGTACGAATGCGACTTCGCGGGGTCGGCGGCCCTGGTGTACCGGGAGTTCGACCCGGACCTGCACGTGGGCCGGTATGCATGGAACCCGGAGTGGCCGACCTACGCGGGCCAGGACTTCGGATACGTCAACCCGGCGGTGGCGCTGCTGATCCAGGTGAGCCCGTCGGAGGAGGTGTTTGTGGTCGCCGAGCACTACCACACGAACCGGTCGCTGTCGGATGTGGTGCGAGAGGTGTACCGGCCGGAGTGTTTGAGGCGCCGCGTGCAGGGGTGGTACTGCGATCCGTCGGGGCGGGCGGAGATTGCGGAGATGCGGTCGGCCGGGATTCCGGCGTCGGGGCGGCGGACGACGGTGGAGGAGGGGGTGCTGGCGGTGCGCAAGCTCCTGCGGCCGCCCGGAGGCGGGCCGGCGCGGCTGCACATCGACCGGGGGTGTGTGCGGCTGATCGCGGAGATGAGCACATATGCCTACCGCGAGGGAACGGACACGGTCGCGCGGGACCAGAGCGATCACGGGCCGGATGCGCTGCGGTACTTTGTCGTGAACTACTGGGGCGGTGCGGCCCAGACGGAAGCGACGCCGCTGCGGTAGCCATCCTGGGACCGTCGGAGGTCATTTCATGCTTCAGCCGACGCTCGTCGAGCAGGCGATCCTTTCGCTGCGGGAGACGGACGCCACGCGGAACCTGCGGTACCGGCGCAACTGGCGCTACTATCAGAACATCCCGTACGCGGAGCCGCGCCCGGGGCTGTATGCGAAGATGCGGGCGATCTTCAACCAGGTGACGAAGATCGTCGACACAGACGCGCGCTTCGCGATGGGGGAGCGGCTGCAGGTGCAGGCGGAGCCGGAGGTGGAGCGGGCCATCAACCGGGTCTGGGAGAACAGCGGGTTCCAGCAGGAGAAGTATCTGCTGGCGCGCTATGGCGCGTGCTGTGGGGACGCGTTCCTGCGGGTGGTGGACAACCGGCCGTGGGAGCTGAACCCGGATCCCGATCCGGAGGCGCCGGTGCTGCTGAACGTACTGCCGCCGGACGCGGTCGCGCCGCGGTATGACCCGCACGACCGCCGCCGCATGCTGGCCTGCAAGATCGAGTATGTGCACGGGCGAGACATCCACAAGGAGGTGATCACGCGGGAGGAGATCCTGCTGTATGACCCCCGCGACCCCGGGCGCGTGGCGGCTCGCTGGCCGAACCCGCTGGGGTTCATCCCGGTGGTGCACATCCGGAACCTGGACATCGGCGAGGAGTTCGGGTTGTGCTCGTTCCACAACCTGCTGCCGACGGTGGACGCGCTGAACGAGATCGCCTCCTTCATGTTGGAGATCGTCAAGCTGTATGCGGATCCGGTGATCGTCGGGCGGGGCATGGAGCGAGGGTCGCTGCGCAAGCAGACGGTGGACGCGGACGGCCGGCCGGTGGCGACGGTGTGGTGGGTGCCGACGCCGGAGGGGTCGTTCGAGTTCCTTGAGTGGCGGGGGAACCTGCCGGACGTTTTGGCCTTTCTGGACCGCATCCAGTCTGCGATCGAGCGGCACACGCCGGAGCTGACCCTCGGGGGGCTGCAGGACCGCAAGTCGATGAGCGGGTACTCGATCTCGCTGCACCTGATTGAGCTGGTGCGCAAGGTCGAGGAGATGCGGGGCAACTACTTCACAGGGCTGGAGCGGGCGAACCGGATGGCGCTGCGCATCCTGGAGTTGCAGGGGAACGGCGAGTTTGGCGAGGCCGGGCACCGCATCATCGCCGACCCTGTGCTGCCGGTGGACGATGAGCGGCAGTTGCGGATCCTCCAGATGGAGAACCAGGTGCTGCGGATCAAGTCGCGGGCGAGCGTGGCCGCCGAACGGGGGATCGAGCAGGTGAGCGAGGAGCTGCGGAAAGTCGATGCCGATACGCCGCAGGACGCCGGCGGTGCCGGGCCGTGAGGCCACCGCAATGAGCGAGAGGAAGAGGGAGAGCGCGGCGCTGGCGCTGGTGCCGCGGGTGGCGAAGTTCCTGCTGCGCGTGGGCCGGGATCGGCGCGTGCCGTGGGCGGTGAAGGCGGCGCTGGTGGGGCTGGGGCTGTACCTGGCGTCTCCCATCGACATCATTCCGGACTGGATACCGGTGGCGGGTTACCTGGACGACGTGATCGTCGTCGGTTTCGTGGTGAGCTATGTCCTGGCGCGAGTGCCCCGGGAGGTGGTGCGGGAGCACTGGGGGGAGGACGTGGAGGTGCTGGAGAGGCTGGGCCGGAGGAGGCGAGGGTCGTAGCGGCAACGCGCGGGAGACGGGACGCGGGCGCGAAGGGCGCCCGCGTTATCTTTGGCCGAGGAGAGACCGATGTCAGAAGGCCCTGAGTCCGCCGCGGGCGGACAGCAGGAGACGAGGGGAAGCGAGGCGCCGGCCGGCGGGAGGCCGGGGGCGCCTCAGGCGTCTCGGGACCAGTCGCCGCAGGAGAAGCAGGAATTCTACTGGCGGCGGCAGGCCGAGAAGCTGGAGAAGGAGTTGGCGGCCGTGCGCGCGGAGCGGCAGGCCGAGATGGAGCGACTGTCCCGCGATCGCGACGATGCCGCGGCCCGTGCGGCCGAGGCGGAGTGGAGGGCGGAGCGGCTGGACCTGATCGCCCGGTCGCGGCTGCCCAGCGAGCTGGCCGAGCTGGTCCCGGAGGGCGACCCCGAGACGGTGGCGAGCTACATCGAGAAGCTGAAGCCGATCGCGGAGAAGCTCTCGCGGCCGGCGCCGCGGGGGCTGAGGAACACGAACCCCCCGAACCCGGCCGGGGCGGACGAGGCGCGTCTGGAGCGCCTCGGGGCCGAGGCCGCGCGGGGAGACCGCCGCGCGCTGCGCGAGTACGCTCACCTGCGGGAGCGGGTGAAGCGTAACGCGGACTGAGGCCGTCCCGCCGACGCGGGGCGCGGCCCGGACCGCGGCGTCGGACCCCATCCAACACGCCACACTGGAGGTGCGAATGGCCTTCAACGGCCTTGCGACGTATGACAACTTCGAGGGAATCGGCGAGGACGTGTCGGACCTCGTCGCGTTCCTGGCGCCCTTCGAGACCCCGCTGCTGGATGTGCTTGGCACGGCTGACCGGCCGGCCACCAGCGTCAAGCACGAGTGGCTCGAGGACACGTTGAACCCGACCCGGGACGCGCTCGCCGCAGCCGCGCTGGCGGGGGACTCGTCCCTGGACGTGGTGCACGCGAGCTACTTCCGCGTGGGCGACCTGATCCAGGTTGGCCAGGAGGTGATGCTGGTCACCGCGCTGGTGGATGCGGACACCATCGGCGTCTCCCGCGGCTATGGCGGAACGACGGCGGCCAGCCATGCGAGCGGCGACGTGGTGACGATCATCGGCAACGCCGCGCTCGAGGGCGAAGAGACCGATGAGGATCGCACGACGCGGCAGGTGCGCAAGCACAACTACTGCCAGATCATGAAGGTCGGGGTGAAGATCTCGGGCACGGCCCAGGCGGTCGGCTGGGCGACCACCGGCGACAAGCTGGCGGACGCGAAGCTGATGCGGCTGCGGGAGGTGCTCCGCGACCTGGAGAAGACGATCCTGCTGGGGCGCAGCGACGTCTCCACCATCGGATCGGACACCGCCCGGCGGAGCATGGCGGGGATCGTGTGCTCGCTGGCGACCAACGTGGTGAGCTGCGCCACGCTGACGGAGAGCGCGCTGGGGAATCTGCTCCAGTCGTGCTACGACCAGGGCAGCCGCGATATTGACCTCATCGTCGCGCCGCCGAAGCAGAAGCGCATCATCTCGGGCTGGAACAGCAGCCGCATCCACGTGACGAATGACGCCAACGCGTACCGCAACGTGGTCGAGGTGTACGAGAGCGACTTCGGCACGCAGCGGGTGATCATGAGCCGCTGGCTGCCCGACGACGTCGTGCTTGCGCTCGACTCGAGCCGCATCAAGGTGGTGCCGCTGCGAGGCCGGTCCTTCCAGTACGAGGAGCTGGCCAAGGGCGGCGACTATGTGCGCGGCCAGATCGTGGGGGAGTACACCCTGGAGCTGCGCAACGAGGCGGCTCACGGGATGCTGCACGGGCTCGGATAGGCCGCGCGCGACGAGACGACGCAGGAGGCGATCTCCTGCCGCACGAGCGTGCTCACGCCTCGCCTCCTCCCCACCACCGCCGGCCCCCGCGGCGCGGGGAAGCCGGCACCGCGGGCCCGCCGCTGGGGCGGGCCCGCGGCTTCTACAGGCGAGCTTGCTGGCGACGTCGAAGCGCGGCGGCGAGGAGGGCACAGATGATACTCGACTGTCACGTGCACCTGCCGTCACCCGGCCTCGCGAGGGTCTGGGAATGGCAGCCGTTCACGGCCGACATCGCGGCGGCGCTGCGCTACCTGCGGCGCTGCCGGGTCGACCGGGCGATCGCGAACTCGATGCGCGGGGAGGTGGCGCGCACGCCCGAGGAAATGCGGGCCGGCAACGACGAGGCCGCGGCCGCCGCCCGCAGCCACCCGGGCGCGCTCGTGCCGGCGTGCCTGGTGAACACGAACTTCGGGCAGGAGGCGGTGGCCGAGATCGAGCGCTGTCACCGCGAGCTGGGCATGGTGTGGCTGGGCGAGCTGTGCGGGTATGTGGGGGGCTACACGTATGACACCGAGGCCTTCGCCCGCGTGCTCGCGCGGGCGAGCGACCTGAAGATGGTGGTGCAGATTCACTCCGAGGGGTGGGACGAGATGGACCGGCTGTGCCGGGAGTTCCCGCGCGTGGCGTTCGTGCTGGCGCACCTGGGCGACTCGCCCGAGGAATGTGCGAGGCGGTGCGAGCTGGCGGCGAGGCACGCGAACCTGTGCCTGGATGTGAGCGGGCACGGGATTCAGCGCATGGGCGTGCTCGACTTGGCGGTGCGCTGCGCGGGGCCGGAGCGGGTGCTGTTCGGCAGCGACTACACGATCAACGATCCGGCCGCGGTGATCGCGACCATCGAGCACTCGTATCTCGACGAGGAGACGAAGGCGAAGATCCTGGGCGGGAACGCGCGGAGGATGCTGGAGGAGCGGGGTGTGAGCTAGCGCGGGCGTGGGACGAGAGACGGGATGGCGGCGGACACCCGAGCGGTGTCCGCCGCCTGCCTTTTGGGGCGCGGCCGGAGCGATGGGTGCGGGGCCGCGGGACGCCGGGCGGCGCCGGCGTCGCGGCTCCGCACCCGCCAGGAGGAGGTGGCGTTGTGGACGTGGTGATCTACACGGAGGGCCTGCCGTTCGACGGCAGGACTGCGTTCGAGCGGTCGCTGGGCGGATCGGAGAGCGCGGTGGTGTTCGTCGCGCGGGAGCTGGCGCGACGCGGCCACCGGGTGCGGGTGTTCTGCCGGTGCGAGCGGCCCGGGGAGTACGAGGGGGTGCGCTACTGCGACCTCACGGAGTTTCCGGCCTTCGTCGAGTCGGGCGAGTGCGACGTGCTGGTGTGCTGCCGACATCTGCGGGGGTTGGCGGCGGAGGTGCGCTCCCGGGTGAACGTGGTGTGGAACCACGACCTGCTCACGCGGGGCGCGGCGCAGCAGCTTCAGTCGCTCATGTTCAAGGTGGACCGGCTGCTGGTGCTGTCGGAGTTCCACCGGGAGCAGTTCGCGCGGCGGCTGAGCGTGCCGGCCGAGCGCTATGTCGTCACGCGCAACGGCGTCGATCTGGCGCTGGTCGATGAGGCGATCGCGGGCGTGGAGCGGGACCGGAACCGCCTGCTGTACACAAGCCGGCCCGAGCGCGGGCTCGACGTGCTGCTGGCGATCTGGCCGGAGCTGAAGCGGCGCCGTCCGGAGCTGACGCTTCGGATCGTGCACTACGCCAATCCCCCGGCCGACGCGCAGATGGCGGAGTACCTGGAGACGCTGCGGCGGACCGCGGCCGCGCTCCCCGGCGTGACGATGCTCGAGCCGCTCGCCAAGCGCGAGCTGTACCACGAGATCGCGGGGTGCGGGCTGGTGGTCTACCCGGCGACGTTTCCGGAGGTGAGCTGCATCAGCGCGCTGGAGGCGGCGGCGTGCGGGACGCCCATGGTGGCGTCGCGGTATGCGGCGCTCAAGGAGACCATCGTCGACGGTGAGACGGGCGTGCTCGTGGCGGGCGACCCGCAGGGGCAGGCCTACCGGCGCGCGTTCGCCGAGGCCGCGCTCGCCCTGCTGGGCGACGCGGGGCGGTGGGGGCAGGTGAGCGCGGCGGCGCGCAGGCGAGTGGAGGCGCGCTATCAGTGGCGGGACATCGCGGCGGAGTGGGAGGCGCGGTTCGAGGAGCTGCTCGCCTGGCCGGGGGCGGGGCAGCGGCAGACGGTGTCCGTGTGCATGATCGTGAAGAACGCGCAGGGCACGCTGTACCGGTGCCTCGACAGCGTGAAGCCCATCGCGGACGAGATCATCGTGTGCGACACGGGCTCGACCGACCACACGATGGACATCGCGCGCGAGTACACCGACCAGGTGCACGAGATTCCGTGGGAGGACGATTTCGCGGCGGCGCGCAACCGCAGCATCGAGCGGGCGAGCAAGGACTGGATCCTGTGGATCGACGCGGATGAGCACCTGATCGGCGGGGAGAACCTGGGCAAGTATCTGCGGGACAACATGTACAACGGGTACGTGATCCGGCAGCACCACCACGCGATCGACGCGCAGTTCCGGCCCGACGTCCCGGTGCGGCTGTTCCGGAACCACCGCGGGGTGCGGTTCTTCGGGTGCGTTCACGAGCACCCGGAGACGGGGCTGAACCTCGGCGTGAAACCCGCGGTCGCGCTGAGCGATGTGCACATCGCGCATGACGGCTACATGACGGAGGCGGTGCGGCGGCGGCGGTTCCTGCGCAACCTTCCGCTGCTGCTGAAGGACCGCAAGCGCAACCCCCAGCGGCGGCTGGGGCTGGTGTTCCTGGCGCGCGACTATGTCCACCTGGCGCGGTATGAGCTGGAGCGCACGGGCGGGCACCTGACGGACCGGGCGCGGAAGTATCTGGAGCGCGCGGTGGCGATCCACCGCGCGCACTTCGCCTCGCCGAAGGACCCGCTGCACGGCTACAGCTTGCCGCTGTATCAGTCGGCGCTGGAGCTGTTGGGCGTGGGGTTCGACCTGGGCTACTTCCTCGCGGTGAGCGGGGAGCGGCTGCCGGAGGGGACGCCACAGCTCATCCAGCGCCGCCGTTTTCTCGATCAGACCGAGGCGCACGCGTTCCTTGCGCACCAGCTCGCCGCGCTGCTGGAGGAGGCGGAGCAGGAGTAGAGCCGCAGCCTCCGGCGGGATCGGCGCCGCCGGAGGGCGCGCGGCGACACGAGGAGACCAGGATGCCTTACTCCACACCCAATGACGTCCGCCTGCGGGCGGTGGGGATGACCGTGGAGGTCATCCCCGATGTGTCTTCGACCAGCCTGAACCTGACGACGTGCATTGCGGAGGCCGACGCGGAGATCGACGAGGCCGCGCGCGCCGGCGATTACGAGGCGCCATTCGACCCGGCGCCGGTCCGCATCGTCCAGCTCTCCGCAATCGGCGCGCTCGCGCGGGCGCGGCGGGGGCTTCAGCTCGGCAACCAGCCCTCGCCACAGCCCGACCCCTACCAGGCCGAGTTCGAGGCCGGCCTCGCCCTGCTGCGGCGGGGCGCGCTCGACCTGGGCACCGTCGCGGTCGCTGACGAGGCGGTTGTGATGCCGGCCGAGGAGGGCTCCTGGGCGCGCCTGGCCCACCGCGGTCTGGTGGTCGGGAGCGTGACGTTGACCGACGAGGCCGCCGCGGTGGCCTACATCGAGGACCGCTCCGCGTACGATCCGAGCAGCGCTGACGAGGCCGCGGATTTCGCGGTCGATCATCGCGGCGGACGGGTGCGGCGGGCGGCCGGTGGCCGGATCGGGCCGGGGCAGAGGGTGCTGGCGAGCTATGTCTACTACTACCGCCAGCCCGAGGTGGCGGAGGACGCGGAATACGCGGGCCGGACGGCCTCCGCCGGCGAGCTGCTGCGGCTGGACCAGCAGCGGTAGGCCGCCAGGGAGGAGACCCATGCCGCATCCGCAGTCGACGAGGTTTGTGCCCATTCGGGAGGCGATCATCGGGGTGCTCGCGGGGGCGCCGGAGCTGTCGGAGGTGAGGGCCGTGGTGCGGGATCGCGAGGCCTTCGCGCGGCTGGGCGTGAGCGAGCATCCGGCGTTGGGGGTGTTCTACGCGGACACGGCGGGCGCGGAGCGGGCGCGGTGGGCCGGGAACCGCCGTGACCACGCGTACCAGCTGGAGGTGCACGTGGCGGTCTGCGCGCTGGAGAGCGCGCGGGCCAGCGAGGACTTGTTGTTTGCGTACATCGAGGCGGTCGAGGATGCGCTGCGGGGGGCTCCCACGCTGGGTGGGCTGGTGCGATCGATGGTGGTCAGCGTGGTGCGGCGCGCCCGCGCGAAGGTGGAGTCTTACTGGCATTCACACGCCGCGCTGCTCGTGACCTGTGAGCAGCGCACGCCCTGAAGGAGGACACCATGTCCGGTCGCATTGGTTTGCTTGGCTCGGTCGGCCTCGCGCTGGAGTCAACCTGGGGCCAGCCGGCGGCGGCGACGAGATACCTGGAGGTGACCCACGCGGACGTCCGTCCGATCATCCAGCACGAGGTGCCGGCGGGGGTGCGCGGCACGCGTGCGCGGCGGCGGGTTCGGACGGGGCCGCGGCTGTACGGGGGGTCGTTGAGCTTCGATGTGTGCGCCGACAGCGTGGGGGAAGTGCTGAAGGCGACCTTCGGCGTGGTCAGCACCACGCTGGTCGCGTCCGGGGGCGGCGCGGCCGTTTACGAGCACACGTTCACGCGCTGCGACAGCGCGTTCCTGCCGTCCCTGACCATCGAGCAGAACATGGGCGGGCTTGCCAGCCGCCGCGTCTGCGGGGCGCGGGTGAACCAGCTCACGCTGTCGGTGGCGCCGGGCCGCGCGCTGATCGCCGACGTGGACTGCCGCGGCCGCGACGGGGATCTGGTGACTCCGACGACGCCGACCTACTCGGACGACGAGGCGCTGCACCACAACGGCCTGACCGCGGAGGTGGGCGGGCTGGAGAGCTTCGCGGTGGAGGAGGTCCTGGTGCGTTTCGGCAACGGGCTTGTCGATGACATCTGGACGGCCGGCGCGGCCGGGAGGCTGGGCGCGCTGCCGGCCGGGGCGTTCGCGGTGGGGGGGCGTCTGGCGATGGCGTTCGAGTCCACGGACGCGCACCAGGCGTTCGTCTCCGGCGAGCCGACGAGCCTGCGGCTGCGGGTGTCAGGGCCGAGCCTGGTCGGCACCTGGGGGCGCGGCCTGGAGGTCGAGCTGCCGCGCGTCCGCTACACTTCGGCGACCGCGCCGCTGGCGCCCGGCCGGCTGGTGTACGACATCGCGTTCGAGGCCCTGCTCGACACGAGCCAGGCGCCGCCTCTCGACGCCCGGTGTCGGCTCTGGAACGCGGTCGCGTCCTACTAGGAGGGGGCCATGAAGGCGCAGCCGAGGCGCATGAGCCTGAGCGAGATGGGGGTGTGGGGAGCGCCTGTGCGCGTCGAGTTCGGCGACGGCTGGGAGGAGGTGTGGGTGCAGACGGTGGGCGACCGCACGGAGGCCCTGGAACGCGGGCACGAGGCGATGCAGCGCAAGCTGCTGGAGTTCCGCGCCGGGACCGAGCGCGCGGAGGCCTTGACGGAGGCGCTGATGCTGGCTCCGACCTGCGATCTCATCGACCTCATCGTGGAGGGCGAGCGGGCGGCGGCCGCGGCGCGGGCGCGCCGGGAGATGCGGGACCCGGTCTGTCCGCGTCAGGACGCGGCGGCGGGGGAGACGGAGGAGCAGTTCGCGCGGCGGGTGGCCGAGCACACGCGGCGGTGCGAGGAGGTGGCGGCGGCGCGCGCTGCGCGCGTGGAGGAGCTGCTGCGGGCGCGGCGGGAGGAGCTGGCTGCGCTGCCCCGGGAGAAGCTGGTGGAGCTGGCCCGTCCGCGGCGCGTCGATATCGAGTGCTGGAATGCGTTCGCGGCGGCCTGCGACGACTGGGTGCTGTTGCGGGCCGTGCGCCGCGCGGAGGACCACGCGCAGCAGTACTTCAGCGACATTTCGGAGCTGCAGCGGCTGCACCCGGCGGTGAGGGAGCAACTCAAGCGCGCTTACCGCGCGCTCGAGCCCGAGGCGGGAGCTGACCTCCCAAAATGCTGTTGCAGCACCGGGGTTTCCGGCTCAACGAGCTGATCTGCCGGCGCTACCCCGGCGCTTTTCGACATCCGCTCGACCCCGCGCTGCTCGACCTGCCCTGGTGGCTGAAGGAGGCGATCGCCCTGGTGGCGGCCGAGGAGCGCGGGGGAGGGCCCGGCGATTATCCAGGAGCGCCCACATGGCCAACTCGATGGATGAGCTGAACATCGCGCAGCCCCTGATCGACCCCGCGCGGTCTCTGGACAGCGCGGCCGAGACGATGTTGACCGCGTCTCGCACAATGCTCGCGGCCGCCTCGGCCTTCTCCTCCGGCCTGGGCCTCGCCGGGGCGAGGGAGCGAGAGCTGATCGGGGAGGCGATCGAGACGGGCTTCCTGCGCGCGCTGCGCCGCGACGCGCTGTTGGGGGCGAGCGAGGCCTCGACGGGCCAGAGCTCCTTGCTCGGGCTGTCCGCCGGCGGCGGCATCCCGGGAACGGGCTATGGGAGGATGGGGGCGAGCGTGACCGGCCGCGGGTCGCGGGCGCAGCTGTACGGGAGCATCGGCGGCGCGATCGGCTACGCCGTGGGCGGGCCGGTGGGAGCGGTCCTGGGCGGGATGCTCGGGGGGTTGCTGGGCGGGGGCGACGATGATGAGGAGGAACGCGCCCAGCAGGAGGAAGCGCTGCGGCGCCAGTGGCTCAACTCGCCGCAGGGGTTCGAGATCGAGGCCTATCTGTACAACCTCGCGCGGGCCTATCCGGCGAGCGCGCTGCTGATGCCCATACGCGGGGCGATGTCGCCAGGCATCGGCTTTCCGGCCTGGCCTTTGCCGGCCGGATCCGGTCAGCAGGCGGGGCCGGTGTTCGTGCACATGTCGCCGGGCGCGGTGCAGATCTCGGGGCAGTCGACCGAGGCCGGCGAGCGCGCGGCGCGCGCTTTCGCGGGCGCGCTGGGCCGCGTACTGCGGCTCAACAGCGTCGTCGTTCCGGCCGCGGGGATCGGAGGTGAGATCTAATGCCCACCTCGCCAATGCGCCAGACGCACTTCCAGTGGTTCGCAGACGACGCGCCGCCCGCGAGCGCCTCTCCCCTGCGCTCCGAGGACAGCAACCTCGCCGCGGCGGCCCCCGGCGCGCACGTGCTGTTGCGGATTCAGTCCCAGCACACCGGTCGGCACAACCTCGCGGCCGCGCGCCAGCTTCAGTATCGCGCGGTCGGGACCAACCGCTGGTACTCCCTCCCCGCGTTCGCGGGGCCGCCATACGACGCGCCGCTGGCGTGCCCGAGCACGTGGTTTGTGGACGGCCAGCCGATCGGCGGCCAGCGGCTCTCGACGCCGACGACGGCGACCAGCGCAGGCTACCTCGGCGGGCAGGCCAAGCAGAGCGACACGCCGACCGCGGCCGCGAACTACGGGCCGGCGCGCTTCAGCGAGGACCTGTGGTCGCTGTGGATCCACCCGCTGGCGCCGGCCGGGCTCGACCTGGAGTTCCGCGTGACGCGCGAGGGCGTGCCATATGAGCGCTATGAGGGCTTGCCGCGGTTGACCGTGGCCGGCTACCGGCCGACCGAGATGGACGTGAAGGCCAACCAGCTCGCGGCGCAGGCGCGGCCGCTGGCGGCCCTGGAGTTCCGCCGGGATGGCGCATGGAGCGACCTATCGGCGCGCCTGCTGTTCCCGCTCACGATCACGCGGCGGCTCAAAGCAGTGACGACGGCGGACCTGATGCTGGACAACGCCGACGGGATGCTGGCGCGCGACAACCGGGTGAGCAGCTGGAACTACGACGCCTCGTCGCGCTGGGATCCGCTGCTGGACGAGGGGCGGCTGGTGCGGATTCGCCAGGGGGTCGAGTTGCACCCGAACCTGGCGTATGGCGCTTCGTACGCGTGTGCGCCGGCGCCAACGCGGCCGGCGTCGCTGCGCGGGAACGAGCTGACGGACGGCGGGTTTGGGCAGCCGGGGAATGAGGCCGACGACGCGTGGGTGGGATGGCGGGGCGAGCGGGCGACGGTGACGTTCACGCTCTCGCCGGCGCGCGACGTGTGCGGCGCGGCGGCGAGCATTCAGACGCGCGCGGCGGCCGGCGTGGTGCTGCCGGCCTCGGCCTCCGTGACGCTGGAGGGCAGCGGCGGGACGTTCACGGCGCCGCTTGCGGTGGACCATCTGCGCGACGATCCGGCCGGCCGCCGGCAGTATCTCTACGCCCTCGATCTGGGCCAGCGCGGCGTGTCCCGGGTCACCTTCGAGTTTCATCCGGCCTCCCCGGAGGCCTGGGTGCAGGTCGACGAGCTGGCGATCTACGATGCGTCCACGACGAGCGACTGGCTGAAGACCACATTCACGGGCATCTTGGGGGACGACATCACCGAGCAGGCGACCGATCGCGGGACCATCCACCTGGCTCAGGTGCGGGATACCAGCAAGCGCCTGTCCGATCTTTTCGTCGAGGTCTTCGACCACTACGCGGAGCAGCCGGTGGAGGCCATCGTCGAGGACCTGCTGACCAACCCGCGCTATGAGGCCGGCCTGTCGCCGCCGGACTACGCGCTGGACGCGACGGGGTTTGTGATGCCGAAGTGGACGGAGCAGAACGCGACGCTGCTCGACGCGTGCACACAGCTTGCGAAGATGATCGGGTGGGTGTTCGAGGCCGACGACGAGGGGATCTACACGCTGCACGATCTGGAGTGGACGGCGCAGACTGCCGAGGAGACCTACCTGCCGGACCGGGACCTGCTGGGGTGGGCCCCGTCGGTGTCGGGGATAAACCTCCGAAACCGGATCACGGTGAAGAGCCGCGACGCGCGCAACCAGGACATCTCGGTGACGGTGCAGGACGCCGAGAGCATCGCTCGCTACGGGCCGCGGCTGTTCACGCTGTTCGAGCCGACGCTGCGGACGGCGCCGCTGGTGCGCCAGCTTGCGAGCGCGATCCGCCGGGATTACTCCTGGGTCCAGCCGACAGGATCGGGGGTGACCGCGGGCGACGTGTTCATGCGACCGGGTCGGATCGTGACGGTCGTGCACAGCGGCTCGACGCACTCGGGCCCGGAGCAGCTCTACCGGGTTGAGGCGGTGGTGCACCAGCAGACCGGCCACCGCAATGGCGCGCACACCATGACGCTGGAGCTGCGCGGCTATCGGCACCGGACGCCGACCGCGCCCGACAGCCTGGTGGCGCGGCCGTTGGACGCAGCGGTGCGGCTGGACTGGGCGCTTCAGCCGGAGGAGCCCTCCATCGTGGGGTACCGCGCGTTCCAGTCGAACACGATGACGGGCAGCTACGTGGAGGTGGGGAGCGCGGCCGCGCCGCCCATCGTGATTGGCGGGCTGACGAACGCGCAGACGTACTGGTTCGAGGTGGCGGCGTACAGCTCGGGCGATGTGCTGGGGGAGCCGGCCGGCCCGGTGCCGTGCGCCCCCAACAGCGGCGGCGCGCCGTGCCAGGCGGAGGCCGTGTGGCAGCCTCGCAGCCTGAGCGCGACCCTGGTCACGATCTGGGGCCGGCCGCGCCCGAAGCTCGTCTGGATGCCTTCTCTGCCGGCGCCCTTCGGCACGTGCTACAACATCTACCGCTCCCAGGTGAGCACGGGGCCGTTTTCTCTCATTGCGACGCGCAGCCAGCCGGGGCCGTTCGCGGCCGCATGGATCGACTTCGGCACGGACGACATGTCGGGCGACGTGTTCTACGAGGTCACCTACTACGATCCACGCCGCGACTTCGAGAGCTGGCCCAGCTCCGCCGCCCATGTCTCGCTGCCCTGACACCGAGGGGAGACCTGCGCCATGGATCCCGAAATCATCCCTGCCTGTCAGCCGGACCTCTTCGCTCAGCTTGCTGCGACGGACCCCGTCCAGCGGCGCGCGCGCCGGTTGTTCGAGCGCGGCCGGGTGGCGGCCGTAAACGGCAACCAGGCTGACGTGGAGGTGGCCGCGGACGCCAGCGGCGCGCCGCTGCAGCTCAAGGGGGTGCCGGTCGTCTCCGGCTATGTGCCCCGGGTCGGAGACTGGGTGTCGATTCGCTATGAAGCGGGGCACTCGGGGGCGCCGTGGATCGCCGGCCCCTCCATGGCCAGCGAGGCCTCCCAGGACTCTGTCGGCGTTGGCGTCTTTCCCGCGGCCTCCTCGCCCCCCGACGCGCCGGCCAAGAGCACGGTGTACTTCGACGAGACGGCCGCATCGTGGCGCGGGTGGAACGGCGCCGCGTGGGTCGACCTCGGAGGCGGGGGCGGTGGCGCGTCACTGCACAACGCCCTGCCGGATCTCCAAGGTGGCGTGTCCGGCGAATACTACCACCTGTCCGCGGCGGAGTGCGCGGCGCTGATCGCCAACATGCCCTTCACAGCCGGGCGGGTTTTCTATGCGGACGCGAGCGGTCGGCTGGCGGGGTCGGCAAACCTGGTCTGGGATGATGCCAACAGCCGCCTGGGCGTCGGCACCGCGTCGCCGACCGAGGCCCTCCACGTCGTCGGCGCCGTCCGCTCCAGCGCGCTGACCGCCGGCCGGGTGACCTTCGCGGCCAGCGGCGGCGTGCTCTCCGACAGCGGGAGCCTCCTCTGGACGGGGTCCGAGCTGCGGGTGCAGCCTGCCGGCACGAAGATCGTGGCATACTCCGCCAGCGGCGAGTACAACACGGTCCA
>Ga0123519_10002869_pt1 | contig 28883 bp, 22 predicted proteins | sample YelNatPaOPRAMG02_FD_87396 | JGI IMG/M metagenome (GOLD analysis project Ga0123519, IMG submission 87396) | Hot spring microbial communities from Yellowstone National Park - Yellowstone National Park OP-RAMG-02 (version 2) | ecosystem: Environmental > Aquatic > Thermal springs > Hot (42-90C) ...
ATCGCGGTCATACTGTTGTTGGCCATCGTGGATAACCCTCCTGTGTCTTAGTCAACATTGGAGTTCCACGGTGGCCGTTGCTAACTCAACGGTAATTTACACCACACTCTGATACTCTATCTGCATTCGGCGTCTCAGCCAGCTCCGCGTCTTCGCGATTCCCCGGAAACGACAGTTGACAAACCGCACGGCTGGGCTTATGATACACAATGTACGCGATTACATTGGCTTACGCTTATACGCTGTAACCGATTGCATGGGAAAATGGCCTCGATGAAGAGCATTACGATACAGGATGTGGCGCAGGACACCGGCCTCAGCACGGCCACCGTATCGCGTGCCCTCAACCAGCCGCATCTGGTCAAGGACGACACTCTGGCACTCGTCCGCGAAAGCGTCGCCCGACTGGACTACAAGCCAAACATCGGCGGACGATTGCTGGCCAAGCGCCGCTCGGGCAAGACGATCTGCTTTCTGTTTTCCAACAGGCCTTTCGCGCACACCATCCACGCCCGCGTCCTGCAGGGCTCCGCGGACGAGGCCGATGCGGAGCAGGCTTGCGTGCTGTATGCGACCTGCAAGTATTCTCCCGCAGACCCGCCGTCGGGCATCAACGTCCCGCCAATCCTCGCGACCCGCGGCCTCATAGACGGCATAGTCGCGGCAGGAACCAACTACGCAAACATCATCCCGGTGCTCGAGAACATCGGGCTGCCCTACGTCGTGTTCGGCACGAATCTCATTGCCGGCGACGATACGGTTGTCGCACACTCCGTCTACATCGACGACGAGGGCGGCGGCTTTCAGGCCACTCGCCACCTTCTCGATCTCGGGCACGCGAAGATAAGGTTCGTCGGCGACATATCGCTGCCCTGGTACCGGCGCAGGTATCTCGGCTACGCGAGGGCCATGGCCGAGGCGGGCCTGACATGCGAACCCCCGACCGGCTCCCGGTTCGCGGGCGAGATGGAGATGGGATCGAAAGCCGTCAACGACCTGCTGGCGAACGGCGGCAGCTTCACGGCGCTGTTCGTCGCCGGAGACGAAGCTGCGATAGGCGCGATACGGGCCCTGCGGAGTCGCGGCCTCACGGTGCCCGACGACGTCAGCGTGGTCGGCTTCAACGACGACGAATCTGCTCGCTTCTCCGAACCGCAGCTCACCACGGTGTGCGTACCGAAGGAGGAGGCGGGCTCCGAATGCGTGAAGATGCTGCAGAGGCTGATTGCAAACCCGGATGACCCGGTCGAGCCGGTCGTGCTGCCCACGAAGCTGATAGAGAGAGAATCCACATCCAGAAAGTGAGATGTTCTATGTCTGACACATTCGACCTAAAAGGAAAGACTGCGGTCATAACCGGCGGCGGTGGGGTGCTGTGCAAGTCGATGGCGCTGGAGATCGCGGCCCGCGGCGCAAACGTCGCCGTGCTGGATCTTCGCGCCGAGGCAGCTCAGGCCGTTGCGGACGAGGTCACCAATTCCGGCGGCCGCGCGATCGCCGTGGCCTGCAACGTGCTTGAGAAGGCAAGCCTCGAGGAGGCAAAGGACAAGATCCTCGCTGAGTTCGGCGGGATCGACATCCTCGTCAACGGCGCGGGCGGCAACAACCCGCGCGCGACCACGTCCTGCGAAACCTGCCGCATCGAGGACTTCACTGCGCCCGCCGACGGCCTCAAGACGTTCTTCGATCTCGAGCCGGACGGCGTGCAGTTCGTGTTCAACCTCAACTTCCTCGGCACGCTTCTCCCGAGCCAGGTGTTCGGCAAGGTGATGGCCGAAAACGGCGGAGGCGTGATCCTCAACGTTTCCTCGATGAACGCGTTCCGACCGCTCACCAAGATCCCCGCGTATTCGGCCGCGAAGGCCGCCATATCGAACTTCACGCAGTGGCTGGCCACGCACTTCGCGCCGGTCAACGTCCGTGTGAACGCCATCGCGCCGGGGTTCTTCCTGACAGATCAGAACCGGTTCCTCTTGACCGAGGAGCAGACAGGCAATCTTACCGCCAGGGGCAACACGATCATCACGCACACGCCGATGGGCCGGTTCGGCAAGCCCGAGGACCTCAACGGCACGCTTGTGTGGCTGGTCTCGGACGCATCCGCGTTCGTGACCGGCGTTGTCGTCCCCGTCGACGGTGGTTTCTCGGCATTCAGCGGAGTATAGAGAAAAAGGCAATCGCGAAATGTAGAAAGTCAGAAACCGGGAAAGGGACATTCTTGAATCCCTTCCCCTTTCTGCATTCCTATCTTTCTTCCTTTCGCGATCTCCCCTTCACAAGGAGGATTGGAATGGCTGCCAAAAACGTAGTTGTCGCGCAGTCCGGCGGACCGTCGCCGGTAATCAACAACTCGCTGCGCGGCGTGATTGAGACGTGCCGCTGCTACCCGGACGTGTTCGGAACGGTCTACGGCGGTTGGCATGGAGTCGAGGGCATCCTCAAGGAGGAACTGCTCGACCTCAGCGGGCAAAGCCCGGAGGAGATCGCGCTCTTGCGGACCACCCCCGCCGCCGGCTCCATCGGCACCTGCCGCTACAAGCTCAAGAAGGACCGCCAAGAAGACTTCGACCGCGTGATCGACGTCTTCAAGGCGCACAACGTGGGCTACTTCTTCTATATCGGTGGCAACGACTCGATGGACACCGCGCACAAAATCAGCGTGCTCGCCCGTGAGAAGGGCCTGGATCTGATCGCGGTGGGCGTGCCCAAGACCATCGACAACGACGTAGGCGATTCCGAGTTCAAGCTGATCGACCACACGCCCGGCTACGGCAGCGTCGCGCGCTACTGGGCGATGTATGTCCAGCAGGCCAACGAGGAAAACGCGGGCTCCTGCCCGGCGGATCCGGTGCTGGTCGTGCAGGCGATGGGCCGCAAGATCGGCTTCATCGCCGCTGCCGCTCGCCTCGCCGACCCGAACCGCGAGCTCCCCTTGCAGATATATCTCGCCGAGTCCAAGCTCGGCCTCAGGGAACTCGCCGACAACGTCAATGACCAGCTCAAGAAGACTGGTCGCGTGATCGTAGTGGTCAACGAGGGGCTTGACATCGGCGACATTGGCGAAACCAAGGACGCGTTCGGCCACACGCAGTTTAGCGCGAGCCAGACGACCGTCGCCCAGTGCGTAGTCAACTATCTCAACGCCAACGGCCTCGCGGCCAGCGGCGCGGCCCGCGGCCAGGTGCCCGGCACCGACCAGCGCCACTCGATGATGAGCGCATCTACCGTGGACCTCGATGAGGCCTACAAAGTCGGCCAGAAGGCCGCGCAGATCGCGGTCGAGGACGGCAACGGCTTCATGGCCACGATGCTCCGCAAACCCGGCGCGATCTATTCCGTGGCCTACGACAAGGTCCCGCTCGAACTCGTAGCCAACTCGGAGCGAACGTTCCTGAGTTCGTGGCTGGCGCCCAGCAAGATCGACGTGACCGACGAGTTTCTGGCTTACGCGCGCCCGCTGATCGGCGAGGACTGGGTAAGCATCCCGCTTGTGGACGGCCTGATGCGCTTCGCGCGCCTCGAGCCCAAGTTCGCCAGCAAGAAACTACCGGCCTACGTGCCGATTGGATACAGGTAGACCAGCGTAGTGGAGGTCCTCCGTCACCTCCAAGTCCGGGACGGAGACCGGCCGCTACAGGCTTTCTGCGAAAGGAGTTACGTAATGAGCGATCCTGCACAGCCATTGAAGGATCTGACCAAAGACAAGGAGTTTCTCGTCGGCATCGACTCGGACGGCTGCGCGTTCGACACGATGGAGATCAAGCACAAAGAGTGCTTCATACCCAACATCATCAAATACTGGGACCTGCAGGCGGTGTCCAAATACGCACGCGAGGCCGGCGAGTTCGTCAACCTCTACTCGAAGTGGCGCGGAGTCAACCGCTGGCCGGCCCTTCTCATGGTCTTCGACCTGCTGGAAAAGCGCCCCGAGGTCGCCAAGCGCGGCATCAAGATGCCCGACGTGCCTGCCCTGCGCAAGTGGATTGCCGAGGAAACCAAACTCTCCAATAACACACTCAAGACCCTCGTGCAGACCAACCCCGACCCGGTCCTGACGAAGGCCCTGAAGTGGTCCGAGGCCGTCAACACAGAGATCGCCGACATGGTCCACGACGTCCCGCCGTTCCCGTTCATGCGCGAAAGCCTGCAGAAGCTCTCCGCGACCGCCGACGCGATAGTCTGCTCGCAGACCCCGACCGAGGCGCTCGCGCGCGAGTGGCAGGAGCACGGCATCGACGGCTATGTCAAGGTCATCGCCGGCCAGGAGATGGGCAGCAAGTCCGAGCACCTCGCCTTCGCGATGGCGGGCCGCTGGGCTCCCGACCACGTGCTGATGATCGGCGACGCCCCCGGCGACCTCAAGGCCGCCCGAACCAACGGCGCGTGCTTCTACCCGATCAATCCCGGTGCCGAGGACGCCTCCTGGCAGCGGTTCTACGAGGAAGCCTACGACAAGTTCATCAGCGGCACCTACGCCGGCGACTACGAGAAGTCCCTGATCGAGGAGTTCGACACCTACCTCCCCGAGCACCCGCCGTGGGAGAAGTAGTATTACAAATTGCTGAAAGTAATGCGCCGTGGTAAAATGATAGTGTGATTGACACTGGAGGCTTACACATGGGCGTGACAAGGATAACCCAGAAAGGACAGATCACTATCCCGAAGGACGTGCGGGACGGGCTGAAGGTGAAGCCAAGCGACTCCGTGGTGGTAGTCATGGACGGCGACCACGCGATGATATATGCGGCACGCGAGAGGAAGCTCACGGAGTTGCGCGGTCAGTTGCCTGCTACCCGGCCCTATCCGGGTGTTGATGAAGTTCGGGCGGAGGTCGGGCGCCGCATGGCCGCTCGCGGGACACGAAAGAAGAGATGAGGCGGGCATACGTAGACGCGAATGTCATCATTCGTTTCGTCACGAATGACCCAACCGACATGGCCGAGGCAGCGGCTGAACTGTTTCGGCGAGTAGACGATGGCGAGCTGGAGCTGATCGTCGATCCGATCGTGATCGCGGAGTGCGTATGGGTCCTGTCGTCCTTCTACGGGTTCGGCCCCAAGGAGGTTGCTCCTCTGCTGGCATCGCTTGTCGCGGGTGATCGCATAGTGTGCTTCGAGAAGGAGGACACGCTGAGGGCCCTGGGCCTGTATGAGAACAAGAACGTGGACTTCATCGACGCGTATCTGGCCGTTAGGATGATGCGACACCGAGTGCACGACATCTACTCGTTTGACACGCACTTCGATCGCTTGGCAAGCGTCAACAGGCTGGACCCGCAATAGCAGAGAAGAGAAAGTATGGCAGTAGGTAACGGATACGAAGATAGAGTAATGCGCGAGGACGAGGTCATCGGGCTGGTCCACCAGGCCCTCGACAACCCCGCGCTCAACGGCAAGCGCGTACTGGTCGTCATACCGGACCACACCCGCACGGCGCCGATCCCGCTGATGTTCAGGACGCTCTACGGCCTGCTGGCGGACCGAACCGCCGCGCTGGACTTCCTTGTCGCGCTCGGCACGCACCCGCCGATGGAGATGGATCACATCCTCCGGCTGGTGGGCATCACCGAGCGGGAATACGTCGATAGCTACTCGAAGAGCAAGTTCTACAACCACCTCTGGAAGGACCCGGACTCGCTCGTCAGCGTCGGCACGATTCCCGAGGAGGAGATCGAGCGCATCTCCGACGGCCTCTTCAAGATGCAGGTCAACCTCACCATCAACAAGCTGGTCACGCAATACGACCACGTGATGATCGTGGGGCCCGTCTTCCCGCATGAGGTGGTCGGATTCTCCGGCGGCAACAAATACCTCTTCCCCGGCATCGCGGGCCAGGAGATAATCGACTTCTTCCACTGGCTCGGGGCCGTGATCACCAACCCCATGATCATCGGAACCAAGTACACGCCGGTTCGCGCGGTGGTGGATGCGGCGGCGAAGTACGTCCCCGTTGAGCGAAGCTGCTTCGCGATGGTGGTCAAGGGCGAGGACCTGGCGGGCATCTACTACGGCACGCCCGAGGAGGCGTGGTCGGACGCGGCCGATCTCTCGGACAAGCTCCACATCACCTACAAGGACCACCCCTACCACACGGTGCTGTCCTGCGCGCCGCCGATGTACGACGACATCTGGACCGCGGGCAAGTGCATGTATAAGCTCGAACCGGTCGTCGCCGACGGCGGCAAGCTGATCATCTACGCCCCACACGTCGATGAGATATCCTACACCCACGGCAGGATCCTCGACGAGATCGGCTACCACACCCGCGACTACTTCATCGCCAACTGGGACCGCTACAAGGACTACCCTTGGGGCGTGGTCGCGCACTCCACCCACGTCAAGGGCATCGGCACTTACGAAAACCGCGTCGAGAAGCCGCGCGTGGAGGTCATACTCGCGACGCGCATCCGCGAGGAGCGCTGCCGCAAGGTCAACCTCGGCTACATGGACCCCGACTCCATCCGCGCCGAGGACTACATAGACAAGGAAGACCAGGGCATCCTCTACGTCAAGAAAGCCGGAGAGATGCTCTACAGACTGAACCCTAACCCGGCATAGCCGGAACAAAACACAATCACAAAAGCACTAGATGCTGAAAGCACGAAAAGACGTTTTTTTCGATTTCGTGTTTTCTCCCTTTCGTGTTTTCGTGATAGACACTGAACCAGGAGGAACTGGAATGGCGAAGGCAGACATAGGCCTCATCGGCCTGGCTGTAATGGGCGAGAACCTCGTCCTGAATATGGAAAGCAAGGGTTTCACGGTTGCGGTGTTCAACCGCACGGTCTCGAAGGTCGACGACTTCACGTCCGGCCGCGCGGCAGGCAAGAAGATCATCGGCTGCCACTCCATCGAGGAGCTGGTTGCCAACCTCGAGCGCCCGCGCAAGGTCATGATGCTGGTGAAGGCCGGCAAGGCGGTCGACGATTTCATCGAGCTTCTGATCCCTCACCTCGAGGCCGGCGACATCATCATCGACGGCGGCAACTCCCACTTCCCGGACACCATCCGCCGCACGGCCTATGTCGAGAGCAAGGGACTGCTCTACATCGGCACGGGCGTCTCGGGGGGCGAGGAAGGCGCGCTGCTCGGACCGTCGATCATGCCCGGAGGCAGCCCGGCCGCGTGGCCGAGCGTGGCTCCGATCTTCCAGTCCATCTGCGCCAAGACCCCACAGGGCGAGCCCTGCTGCGAGTGGGTCGGCGAGAACGGCGCGGGCCACTTCGTCAAAATGGTCCATAACGGCATCGAATACGGCGACATGCAGCTCATCTGCGAAACCTACCAGTTCATGAAGGACGTGCTCGGCCTCTCAAACGCCGAGATGCACGAGGTCTTCGCCGAGTGGAACGCCGGCGAGCTGGACAGCTACCTCATCGAGATCACCCGCGACATCCTCGCCAAGAAGGACGAGGCCGGCAACGACGTAGTCGACATCATCCTCGACACCGCCGGCCAGAAGGGCACGGGCAAGTGGACCTCCATAGCCGCCCTCGACGAGGGCCAGCCGCTCACGCTGGTCAGCGAGGCCGTATTCGCGCGGTGCCTGTCGGCTCTGAAAGACGAGCGAGTGGCCGCAAGCAAGGTGCTGGCGGGCATCACGACGCCGTTCGCGGGCGACAAGAAGGCCATGATCGACGACCTCCGCCAGGCGCTGTATGCCTCCAAGATCGTCAGCTACGCGCAGGGCTACCAGCTCATGCGCGCCGCCGCCGAGACCTACGGCTGGAACCTCAACTACGGCGGGATCGCGCTGATGTGGCGCGGCGGCTGCATCATACGCTCGGTCTTCCTGGGCAAGATCAAGGAAGCCTTCGACAAGGACCCGAACCTGGTCAACCTGCTGCTCGACCCGTTCTTCAAGGACGCCGTCGCATCGCGACAGGCCGCATGGAGGCGGGTGGTGTCGGCGGCGGTGGGGTCCGGCATACCTATGCCCGCGATCAGCACGGCGCTTGCCTACTTCGACGGCTACCGCACCGAGCGACTCCCCGCGAACCTGCTCCAGGCCCAGCGCGACTACTTCGGCGCCCACACCTACGAGCGCACCGACAAACCCCGAGGCGAGTTCTTCCACACCAACTGGACCGGCCGCGGTGGTGACACGACGGCGGCGACCTACATCGCGTAAGTTGAAAGCTGAGAGTTCAAAGTTGAAAGTGGGGCCGGCGGCGCAACCCGCCGGCCTTGCTTTTCGTCATGCTGAACTTGATTCAGCATCCAGGCTGCGAAGGGATGGGCCTTGAACCAAGTTCGATGCCTCGGGACCACCCCAGCCTTCACTCAACGGCACAGCGTAAGGACGGATGCTTCGGTGCTTCGGGCCGACGGCACTAGGTAAACGGATTCTACGCGTCGCCACCACACCCCGCCCCGGCCTCGGACCAGCACAAGCCGATCTTTCGGGGCTCGGGTTTCGCCCCGAACGGCGCCACCTCCCGCTTGACGCCGGCGCGCGATCTTGTTACAGTACCTATGGACTTCCTAACATGTCCAAAGGACTTGTAACACCATGAACAAGACACCTGTCAGCTCAATCATCCGCATTGCCAGGGAGAAGGGAGTGGTCCGTCCGCGCGACCTTGCCACGGAGGGCGTGCCGCGCGCCCACCTGCGCAGGCTGGTGGACAAGGGACTTCTGGTGCGCGCTGCGCGAGGCATCTATACACTGCCGGACGCCGACGTGACAGAACTCCACGACTTCGCCCATGCTGCCCGGCTGGTCCCCAAGGGCGTAATATGCCTGCTCTCCGCACTGCGATTCCACGACCTGACAACTCAGAATCCATTCGAAGTGTGGATGGCGATAGGTGAGAGCCAGTGGATGCCAAAGATCGATTACCCCGCCATGCGGTTCGTGCGATTCTCGCGAATTGCTCTGGAATACGGTGCTGAGCGACATGTGATCGAGGGCGCTGTGGCCCAGGTGTACAGCCCCGCCAAGACTGTGGCCGACTGCTTCAAGTACAGGAACAAGATCGGACTTGATGTCGCGCTTGAGGCCCTCCGCGACTGCTGGAGACAGCGCAAGGCTACGATGGACGAGATATGGGCCGCGGCAGAGGTCTGCCGGGTGGCCAACGTTATGAGACCATACCTGGAGTCACTTATATGAGCGATACGTCGGTCAAAGACGTATCAGCATCGATCCGGCAGCGGCTGCTCAACCTGCGGCGAGAGCTTGGCGAGAACTTCATGATGATCCTCAACCGGTATGCGCGAGAGAGGCTGCTATACCGGATCGGTGTCTCCCCATACAGCGACCGCTTCGTCCTTAAGGGCGCGACTCTCTTCACGCTCTGGGATGACCAGCCCCACAGGACGACGCAGGACATTGACCTGCTAGGGTTGGGAAACAGCGCCATTCCCGAGCTTGTTCGCCTGTTTCAGGACATCTGCTCGCTGCCTGTCGGCGACGATGGACTGCAACTCCCAGCCGACGAGGTCACCGGCGAGGAGATCCGGGAAGACCAGGTGTATGGCGGCGTCAGGATCAGGCTGAGTGCCTACCTCGGCAAGACGCGTATCCGCCTACAGGTCGACATCGGCTTCGGCGATTCCGTGACTCCTGGTCCCGAGAATGTCAGCATCCCTTCGCTGCTTGACCTGCCGCACCCAAGACTGCGCGCGTATCCGCAAGAGACGGTGATTGCCGAGAAGACGCAGGCGATAGTCGTTCTGGGCATGGCGAACAGCAGGATGAAGGACTTCTACGACCTCTGGACCCTTGCCCGGAACCATGAGTATGAGGGCAGACCCCTGTCCGAAGCCCTGCGCGCTACGTTCGCCAGACGCCAGACGACCATTCCGGGAGACCTGCCGATAGGGCTCGCCGAGCAATTCGGCGCGGACGAGATCAAGCGCGCGCAGTGGCAGGCGTTTGCACGCAAGTCGGGGCTGGCTGCCGATGGGCCGGAGTTGGCGGTAGTGATCAGGGCGATACGGGAGTTCATTCTCCCTCCGTTGGAAGCAGCACGAGATGGACGTGCGCTCGCGCTGAACTGGTGTCCCGGGCGCGGCTGGTCAGGTGTCGTCCGCGAGGGTTGATGGATCAGCCGGCATTCATCGCAAACGGCGCCGGCCCCCTCCCAACTACTCGTGAACAACGCTTCACCAAAACACCACAGAACCTTACGGAACCAATCCGCCGATCTGTCGTCTAATAGTAGTGGACACGCGGCGCGCGACCGTGCGCCGGCCGCACATTGATAACCCTATCTCACGCGGCGGGTTCCGCCATCGCGCCAAACGGTCTCGTGCTCAGCGCGAGCGTGGCAGGAAACTGTTTTGCACGAAATGACATATCGGCCCCAGCGGCACACCCCCCGCCGGCCAACTACGAACCGCAGCGCGTATCCGGTACTCCGCATTTCGTGACTTGCAGCTCTCTTACAGTGCCCTTACATTCTCCGCCGACCGCACCACCACCGGGCCGAGCAGGCCGGACTCGATGAGCGGGGAGTCCTTGTCGAAGCAGCGCCAGGTCGCGAATGTGTAGCGGCCGTCGTCAGGGCGCTTAGCGCCGTCGGTGACCCACTGCGGGATCTCGGCGATGGCGTTGCCGCGCCACTTGTAGTCGTCGGGCTTCTGCATATCGCCGATGACGCGGTTGGGCCAGAGGTTGGTGACCTCGATCTCGATATGGTTGCGGCCGGCGCGGGCGAGGCCGGTCACATCGACCCTGAACGGCTCCTTCCAGAGCACGTCCAGCCGCTTGCCGTTCAGCGTCACCTGCGCGAAGTTCTTGACCTTGCCCAGGTCCAGCACCACCGCGCGGCCCGGCGCGACCATGCTCTTCGCCAGCTCGAAGTCGTTCGAGTACCGCGCCGTGCCCGAGAAGTAGCGCACGCCGGAGTCGGGGTGGTCGGTCCAGGAGATCAGCTTGTCCAGCGTCACATGACCTGGCGCGCCCCAGCCCGCGGGGAAGTTCAGCGCCCACGGACCTGCGATCTCGCGCGTCGCCGCGCCGGTCTTCACCCGCAGCCGGCGCGTCTTTCCATCCGCGGTCGTCAGGGCATACTCGCCGGACTTCCAGGCGACAAGATCGACGCGGTCGCCGTCGGGGACGAGCTCGAATTCCGGCATCGCGGTCGCGCCGCCCACGATCAGATCGAGCTGCCCGTTTTCGGGAACCGCCGCCGTCTGCGTCTTGCCATTGAGCACATACTCGACCACGAGTTGCTTCACGATCTGCGGCGCGGGGTCGCCGAAGGCGTCGTTGGTCGCGGGGATGATGAGATCGGAGTTCGCAACCATCTCCGCCACCTTGCCGGTCACATCCGCCGTATGCGCGGGGTCGCCGGGCGCTCCGTAGGTCGCTTTCACGATCTTCGGCGTTCGGGCGGCGTCACCGGCGCCTGAGCCGGTTCGGGCCACCGACACCAGGTGGTTGGCCTTGCCGGCGGGCTTGCGGAACACCACGAAAACCGAACCCGCGGGGTCGAACCGGTAGGGCACAACGGTCGTCCCGCCTGTCTCCCAATACACCGGCGCGCGCTCGATCTTGCCGGTATCCGGGTGCCACAGCTCGGGCACTCTGCCGGACTGGCGGAACGCCCACTGCCCGAAGAGCGGCGCGTACGATTGGTTGCAGACGAAATACGCGTCCGCATCGCCCACCTTGCGGTGTATCCAGGCCAGGGGCTTCCCGCCGCGCGCGCCCACGGCCGCGACATCCGGCCGCAGGTTGAGCTGGGCCAGAATGGCGGGCATATCCATGCCCCAGATGACGAGCCCACGGCCGTATCGCATCTGTTTGATGGTCTTGCCATCGCACTTGCCCCAGACGCGATCGGCTATCTGCCTGACCTGCTCGTCGCAATCGGGATAACCCGCGAGACTCGGGGACTTGTCGGGCTTCGGCCCCACAACCACCGCACCCGCCTTCACGAGTTCCTCGACCTTGGCCGCCATCTTCGGCGTCATGAACCGGCTGTCCGGCAGGACCAGAATGCGGTAGCTCATCCCGTCCGGCAGCACGATCCGGCCGTCGCGCACGCTCATGCGGTTCAGCACGATGCTGGCCTCGCAGCCGTCGTAGTCGTAGCCCGCCGGCAGCACCGGATGCAGGCCCCCGCGACCGGGCATATCGCTCGGGCCGGACTCGCCCATACAGTAGCACACATCCGCGGCAAACAGCCCGGATTGCAGCAGGAACTGGCAGCGGGAGAGGTAGGAGACCCAAGCCTTGCCCTGGTTCCACCAGGTGATGGTACGCTCGAAGTTGGTCCCCCACGGGCCCATCGTCATTCCGGGCTCCACGTTCATCCACGGTTGGTGGGCGTAGCGGTGCATGATGAAGCGGTTGACGCCATCGCAGTATATGCGGTCGCCCAGGGCCTTGATCGAATAGGGATCGGCCAGCCACTTGGCGTGCTGCTCGGTCGCCGTGAACGACTCCGCGCCCACTATCTGCCGGCCGTTGGTGTGCATGGCAGAGGCGGCCAGCTTCGTGTGGTCGCCGCCGCCCGAACCGACCCAGAACTCGCCCATCGCGATGTCGGCGGCGCCGCCGCACTGGAGATCACCGAATGCGCCGTTGCCGTAGGGTTCGATGGAGCTGACCATGCCGTTTGCGTGCGCAAGCTCGGTCATGTGACCGACGTATTCGGTGGCCCAGAGGTCGGCAACGGTGCGGCGGAAGTCCCACAGGAAGCGCTCGCTGATCTCGGGGCTGCCGACGACGCGGCCGGTGATGACAGGCAGGTAAGGCGTGATATCGTAGCCGCAGCGCTCCCTGAATTTCTCAGCGAAGCGGGCGGTCCAGTTCTGGTATCCGCGCTCGTAGCTGTCGATAAGCACGTTGTTGAGCGAGCGGCCCTCGGACGGACCCGCGGCGGCTAGAACCTTGGCCATCATTCCCGCCCACGCGGCGTCCAGGCCCTCTTTGCTGAGCTTGTCGCACTCGAGGCCCCTGGCTTCCGGCGGCGCGGGGCAGTTGATGGCGCCGGTGGGGGTGTAACCGACGCGAAGGATCGTCCACTCACCGTCGGGGACGTTCCATGTGAGGCGTCCATCGGAGGCCATCTTCTCCGTGATGTCGATCACGCCGTCGAGAGGGATCGCGCCGCCGGGGACAGGAGTCGAGAGGTCGGGGTCCATGCGGTCGCGGCGGTCATAGGCGGCCTTGCCGCGAACGTCGCTGATCTGGTCGCCGTTGACGGACTCTGACCGGAACGCGAGCACGGCGACGTCACGGTAGAAGCCCTCACGCGAGTCGGGCTGCCGGAGGGTATCGGAGAAGCGCACTGGGCCCTTGACGGTGCGGTCGGTCCAGGCCAGCTCCTGCATCGCGAACTCGGGCTTGACCCACGGCCCACCGCTCGATGACCAGCCGGCGGTGTTGTGCATGCACAGCTCCAGGCCGAGGCGAGATGCCTCCTTGATGGCGAAATCCATCAGCCCGACCCATTCGTCGCTGCCGACCTTTACCGGACCCGCCGGGATGCCGCAGTCCACGTTGAATATCTGCGCCCCGCCGAGGCCGATCTGCTTCATCGCTTCGAGGTCGGCGGTGATGCCCTGGCGGCTGATGTTGCCGTTCATCCAGTGCCACCAGGTCTGCGGCTTGGCGGAGTTGGGCGGACTTGCGAAGCCCTTCTCCAAAGAGTCCGACGCGGCGGCCGGCATCATTGCCGACGCAACGAAAACGACTGCCGCGAATGCGGCGGCGACACGCCCGAATTGTCTCATTGCAATACCCCCCAATAGAAACGGCTCAGTTCGCATTAACTCTATCACAGATCGGGGTGAACCGCCAGTCGCATTGACATACAGGCCCTACTGCGCTATATTTCCCTAGGCTGCTGGTCAGTCGAAGGAGACAGTCGTTGAGTGATCGCTTCGAAAGCAGGCTGACGCGAGTGATGGACGCGGCGGCTGCGTCCGGGACGCTCGTGCCGGCGTTCAATGTGCCCTATCTGCCGATGATCGAGGCCGTGTGCCGGACGCTGGCCCGCCATCGCACGTTCGGCCTGGTGGAAGTCGCGCGGCTGGAACTGGTCAAGTTCGAGGCGCGAAGCCTCGCCGAAGTAGCCGCGCTCTACAAGCAGTACGCCGACCCGAGATACATGACCCTGCACCTCGATCATACGCCCGTGATAGATGAGGATCATCTGACGGTCGATTGGCGCGCGCTGATCGGCGAGGCGATCGAGTTGGGCTACGACTCCGTGATGATCGATGGGTCGCGGCTGCCGCTGGAGCAGAACATCGCGGTGGCGGCGGAGGTGGTGCGGATGGCGCACCCGAAGGGGCTCGCAGTCGAGGCGGAACTCGGCGCGGTGCTCGGCCACGAGGCAGGCCCGCTGCCTCCCTATGATGAGCTTTTCGCGAGCAAACGCGGCTTCACGGACCCGGATGACGCGGCGCGGTTCGTGCGCGAGACGGGCGTGGACTGGCTCTCGGTCTCCGTCGGCTCCATACACGGCGCGATCTCGGGCGCGGCCAAGGACCAGGCGAAGCTCGAGGCTCGCCTGGACATAGATCACCTCAAGCTCCTGCGCGCCGCGGCCGGTGTTCCGCTGGTGCTGCACGGCGGGTCGGGCGTCAGGCAGGAATGCGTGAACGAGGGCATACGGAACGGCATCGCCAAGATCAACATCGGCACCGACATCCGCCAGCCCTACGAGCGGGCGCTTGCCGCGGGTGGCGGCGTCAAGGACGCGCAGGACGCCGTGGCGGAGGCGATGTCCCGCCTGATCGAGCTCTACGGCCTCGAGAATTCCGCCGACAGACTCTGCATACCGGCTGGTGGACAATGAGTTTGATGGGGGTCGATGTCGGCACGACGGGTGTCAAAGCGGCGGTCTTCGGCTTGGACGGTCGCCTGTTGTCCAGCGCCTACGTCGAATACGACCTCCTCTTTCCGTTCCCTGGCGCGACTGAGCTTGATTCGCATGGGGTTCTGGATTCCGCATTTCGAGTCATCGGCGGCACCGCCGAAAAGGTCCGCCACACCGACCCCGTCGAGGCGATCGGAATCGCGTCGCAGGGAGAAGCGTTCACACCCGTCCTGCCGGGCGGCGAGATGCTCGCCAACATCATGACCTCATCGGACAGCCGCGCGCAGTCCATCGTCGAGCCGTGGACGGCTGAGTTCGGTAGGGAACAGCTCTACAGAATCACCGGCCACACGGCCTACCCGATGTACTCGCTCTTCAAACTGCTCTGGCTGAAGCGAAACCAGCCGGAGGTGTTCGGTGCCGGGCCAGGTGTAGGAGGGGTCTCCAGACCCCGAATTCGCCAGCGTCACGCTCATGGATCGCCGTCTGGAGACGCCTCCTACGAGCGCGGCGCGTGGAAGTTCCTATTCTGCCAGGACCTGGTCGCGTTCGGGCTGACCGGCGCGGCCGCGACGGACTACACGATGGCGGCGCGGTCGATGCTGTTCGACGTCGGGACCAAGCAGTGGTCACGCGAGATCTGCGACGCCATCGAACTCGATATCGGGCGGCTGCCGACGGCCGTGCCATCGGGGACGGTGGTCGGGACCGTCATGCCGCATGTGGCGGCGAAGCTCGGGTTGGACGAGGGCGTCAAGGTCGCTGTGTGCGGGCACGATCAGCCCGTGGGCGCGCTGGGCTGCGGGGCAGCGGTCTCGGGCAGCGCGGCATATTCGATGGGCACGACGGAATGCGTCTGTCCCGCGACCGACCGGTTTCTGTTGACCGATGAGCTGATGGCGGCCAACCTCGCCACCTACCCGCACGTGCTGCCGGGGCTGTATACGACGGTCGCGTTCAACCTTGGCGGCGGCGGCGTGCTGAAGTGGGTGCGCGACAACCTGGCTATCAACGAGACCGAGGCCGCGCGACAGATGGGCGAGGACCCCTACGATGCCATCATCGCGGCCGCGTCCGATGAGCCGTCCGATCTCATGCTGCTGCCACACTTCGGCCCGACGGGCACTCCGCACTTCGACGCGCACGGCGCGGGCATGTTGTTCGGCCTGACGCTATCGACCACGCGCGCAGAGATGCTGCGGGCGTTTCTCGAGGGGATCACTTACGAGATGAAGCTCAATCTAACGATTCTGGCCGACTCGGGGTTCGCGCTTTCGGAACTGCGGGCGGTGGGCGGCGGGGCTCGCAGCGACACGTGGATGCAGATGAAGGCGGATATACTGGGTGTGCCTCTCGTGCGCATGCAGGTCACCGAGGCAACGTGCATGGGCGCGGCGATGCTTGCCGGGCAGGGATTGGGCATGCTCGACGCGGCGCGCGCGCAATCAGAATGGTCGATTCCGATCAAGGCATTTGAGCCCCGCACACAGAACACTACTCTATACGAAGACCGCTTCGCGCTCTATAAGGAGCTTTACAATTCGCTCGGCGCGGCAAGGAATATGCTCGCCGACATGAAAGGAACAAAGGGATGAAAAGCAACTCCAAAAAGAGCACCTTCGCGCTGTATATCGGCAACCGCGGGTTTTTCCCCGCGTCACTGCTGATGGCAGCGCGCGAGGAAATGACCAAGGTGTTCAAGAAACTCGGGTATGACATCATCATGCTCGACGCCGCAGCCACCCGCCACGGCGCGGTCGAAACCGTCGCCGAAGGCCGCATCTACGCGCAGTGGCTGAAGGAAAACGAGGGCAAATTCGACGGCGTTATCCTCACGCTGCCGAACTTCGGCGACGAAAACGGCGCCGTGGCCGCGCTCAAGGACGCCAACGTGCCGATCCTCGTTCAGGCCTACCCGGACGAGCTGGACAAGATGGCGCCGGCGCTGCGGCGCGACGCGTTCTGCGGAAAGATGTCGATAATGGACGTCTTCGTGCAGAACGGCATCCCGTTTACCACGCTCAAGCCGCATACCGTCGCTCCCAAGAGTGACACATTCGCCGCGCACGTCGATTACTTCGACCGCGTCTGCCGAGTAGCCAGGGGCATGGACAACCTCGTGGTCGGCGCGATCGGCGCGAGGACCACCGCGTTCAAGACCGTCCGCATCGACGAGCTGGCGCTGCAGAGCAACGGCATCACGATGGAGACTTTCGACCTCTCCGACGTTTTCGCTACGATGGATAAGATCTCCGAGTCTGACAAGGCCTACAAGGCCAAGGCTAAGTCGCTGAAGGCCTATTGCGACTTCGCGAACGCCCCGGCGGACAAATTCGAGAAGATCGTCAAGCTCGGCGTCGTGATCGACAATATCGTCGAGGAATACGCCCTGGACGCGGTCGCGCTTCGCTGCTGGGTGGAGATGCAGAAGCACCTGGGCATCTCGCCGTGCGTGCTGCTCAGCGAGATGAACAACCGCGGCATAGCCTCAGCCTGCGAAGTCGACGTAGGGAACGCCATAGCGATGCACGCGTTGAGCTGCGCCTCCGGCGACCCCGCCGCGTGCCTGGACTGGAACAACAACTACGGCGACGACGAGGACAAGTGCATCCTCTTCCACTGCGGCCCGGTGCCTCACGCGATGATGACCGGTCCGGGAGCTGTCACGGGACACTCGATCCTCGACAACGTGCCGGGGATTTGCTCGTCCTACGGCTGCAACGTCGGCCGGATCGCGCCGGCTCCGTTCACGTTCTCCAGCATGCTCACCGTTGACGGCACGCTGCAGTTCTACGTGGGCGAGGGCGAGTTCACGGCCGATCCGATCCCGGACGACTTCTTCGGATGCGCGGGCGTGGCCGAGATCGAGGACCTGCAGGACGTGCTGCTGTCGATCGGCATGCAGGGCCACCGCCACCACACCAGCGTCACAACCGGCCACGTCGGCGCGCCGGTGTGCGAGGCGCTGGAATACTATCTTGGCTTCGACGTCTCCGTACCGCAGGAGGAGTTGTAGACGCTGGGAATAGAACACGGATGACACGGATTGGACGGATGGACACGGAAGGGATTCGGGATATGGCGGGTGCCGCCCATGGGCCACAGAGCAAGCTGGTGCACGAGGACATAACACGAGAGATCATAGGTGCGGCGATGGAGGTGCACAGGACTCTGGGTGTGGGGTTCCTGGAGAAGGTATACGAGAATGCTCTTGTGTTCGAACTAAGCGCACGCGGGATGACAGCGGAGTCGCAGAAGCCGGTCTCAGTGCACTACAAGGGCCGAATCGTGGGCGAGTATTTCGCGGACATAGTGGTGGCCGACCGGGTAATACTCGAACTGAAGGTGGCTGCCACACTGACAGAGGCACATGAAGCGCAGATGCTGAACTACCTGCGGGCAACCGGGCTTCGCGTCGGGCTTGTGCTCAACTTCGGCGCACCCCGCCTCGAATGGAAGCGGCTGGTAGCGTGACTCAAGAATGGAACACGGACCACACGGATTAGACGGATGGACACTGAACGAGTCTAGGGCGTGGCGGGTATCGCCAGCCTCTGGTAGCGCGATTCGAGGAGTCTCAAGACGTATTCATCCGTGGAACTCCGTGCAGTCCGTGTTCGTCCGTGTTCTGAATCTACAGCTTATCGGCCAGGCTCGGCACCAGCCGGACGGCGTTTTTGCAGTAGATCTTGCGCAGAACGTCGTCCGGCAGGTGGAGGCCGTAGATGCGCCAGCGGCACTTGCCCCAACGGCCGAGGTAGTCGGGGTAGGTGAAGTACTCGTCGCGCGTTTCGAGGAACCGGAAGTAGCAGCGATAGACGTCGGCTGAGACCGGCATGTCCGAGCCGAACAGAATGCGGTCCTGGTAGGCGATCATGAAGTCGCGCGCGGTGTAGGGCTGCCGACCGAGTTCGTCGATCCGGGCCGAGAAGTCGATGTTGACGTTGGGATACGCATCCAGCAGCCCCGAGACCGAGTCCAGGTCCTCGGGGTTGTTTGCGACATGCGGCAGGATGAAGGTCGTACCGGGGTGCGCGGCGATCATGCGATTGCGCTGCGCCAGCATCTCCCACTTCGAGAAATGCGACCCGACGAAGCTCCAGCCGGGGAACTCCTGCAGGGTCTGGTAGTGCTCGTTGCGCTCCTCGATGGGCAGGAAGAACCCGACCGGGTCGGAGACGTGGATCAGCACCGGGATGCCCAGTTCGCCGGCCCGCCACCAGATCGGGAAGAGGCGCTCGTCATCTACGGGGATCATCGCGCCGGTCGAGTCCCGAAACTGCAGCCCAAGCTCCTTGGTCACCTTGAGCCCGAGCGCGCCCTGGGCGACGTCTGCCTCCAACTGCTGGATGCAGCGGTCAGCGAACTTGTCGTCCTCGATGAGTGTGAAATCGCCCCACTGAGCGAAATCCGCCATCGTGAACGCCGCGAACCTGCCGGGGTGGGCTTTGGCGTAGCCGTCCATGAACACGTCGATGGCGCGCCGCTGAACCGTGTAGCAGTTGTTGGAGTAGGGCAGGGTGCAGTTGCCGGACACGTTGACCCACGTGCGAATCCCGACCTCGTCCATCACCTCAAGCAACTGCTCGGCGGAGTAGTCGCCGAAGAGGTGGTTGTGCGCGTCTATCACCGGAAACTTCGCCCGCTCCGGCGTGTTATCCGGCCGCTTCAGCAGTGGTTCTGGGTTGTAGTCTCTTGGCTTCATTGTCTAACAGAACACGGATGACACGGATTATACGGATTTCCACGGATGAATCAGACAGACAGCCGATCCACCACGACTGTGTGCTTGTTCTGCAGCCTGTCGGCATTATCTGCAATTTCCCAACTCCCTTCCGTGTCCATCCGTCTCATCTGTGTTCGTCCGTGTTCAATCTCCCCGGAGTCGATGCTGCAATCAAACTGCCAGCCGCTTCCATTCGAGGCGAGGTGCGCCGAAGTTGAGCACAAGACCGACCCGAAGCCCGGTTGCTCGCAGGTAGTTCAGCATCTGCGCTTCATGTGCCTCTGTCAGTGTGGCAGCCACCTTCAGTTCGAGTATTACCCGGTCGGCTACCACTATGTCCGCAAAATAGTCGCCTACGGCTCGGCCCTTGTAACTCACTGAGATCGGCTTCTGCGACTCCGCCGTTATCCCGCGCCCGCGCAGCTCGAACACAAGGGAGTTCTCGTGTGCCTTCTCCAGGAACCCCACACCCAGAGTCCTGTGCACCTCCATCGCCGCACCTATGATCTCTCGGGTTATTTCCTCGTGTATGAGCTTGCTCTTAGGCCCATTGGCGATGCCTGCCATGTTCCCAACTTTCCTCCCTGCCGACTCCTACAGCCATTCCCTTGAATAGAACACGGATGACACGGATTGCACGGATTGCACGGATGGAGCCGGATAGATTGCCGGAATCAGGCTACCAGCCGTTTTGCGCGACCGTGTGCTTGCTCTGCGGCCTGCCGGCCGCATAAGCCATTTCCCAACTCGCTTCCGTGTCCATCCGTCTCATCCGTGTTCGTCCGTGTTCCATTTCCCCTTCTACAGCGCTATCGCCTCTATGCCGGTCTGGGCGCAGAAGTCGATGAGGGCGTCGTAGATGTGCTCGCCGTAGCCGAGGCAAGCATATTCGTTGGTCCAGTTCTCCAGCATCTTGTCGATGTCGCAGTGGGCCGTGACGAACCCATGCGGCCAGAACGGGATGCCACACTCCTGCTGCCGCTTCTCGAGCTGGTCGGCGGGCGGCTCGAAGATCGTGGCGCGAGTGATGACCATCTGGAACCAGCCATCGACGCGTCCCAGCCTCGCCAGAACGCCTTCGCCCACCTTGCAGACGAGTTTGACGGACAGGCCGCCGGCCTCCCCTTCGGTGGGGATGCCGTGCTCGGCGAACCCCGCGGGCCCGAGCTTGCTTGCGAGCGATGGCGGACACGCGCCGTCGCCGATGATCTTGATCTCGTTACTGGACTTATCGATGTGCTGCAGGTCGCCGTAGTAGACGGGCTCGTTGCCGAGCTTGGTAAGCAGCAGCACGGTCAGCGCAGTGTTGAAATCGCCCAGCGTGGAGGTCCCCCACCCGTCTTCGAGCATCATGGATTGCGCGAAGCACGTGGCGGAGTAGTCGTCGCCGAGGCCGGGGAATGACTGGATGGTGTAGAAGTCCCACTTCTCCTTCTCGACGATCTCCTTGATCGCCAGGTAGAGGCGGATGGAGCGCTCGTTGACCACGTTCATATCGGGCATCGCGCCGAAGAGCTGCTTGATGCGCGGCTCGAGCGCCCTGATCTTGTCGGCGGGGATGCTCAGAGCAGTGCGCATGAGGTCGGTGGTGTCGCGGGAGTCGATATCGACGCCGAAGGTCTTCATCCACTGGCTCGGGTCGGCCGCGCCGCAGGTCTGCCCCATCCCGCGCCCGCCGAACGTGCCGATGGTGGACATGTTCAGCCACTGCTTCATGTGCGCGGCCTGGCAGAAGCTGACGACCTTGGCGACCTCGGCGGGGTCATCGGCGGCGCCGTAGACGAACTTGTGCTCGATGCCGATCTCCATCAGTCCGCCATGCAGCACGAGCCCGCCGACCGGCCTCCAGCCCTGCGAACCGGGATGCGTCCAGATCAGCACGCCCTTGCCGGTCATCGCGAAGTCGCGGATCGCGGCGACCATGTGCGCGGCCCAGACCCATGTGCCCGTGAACAGCACGACGCAGTCGATGCGGTCGTCGTCCTTCATCTTCTTGAGCGCGGCTCTGGCCTCGGCCTTGGACGCGACCACGATGTCGTGCTCGATCAGATTGACGCCGGCGTCCGTCAGCGCCCTTTTCGACTTCGCCACGAGCGCGTCGTCGATGAACGGCGCGCCCATCGGGTCCAGCAGCCCGTCCTTATGAACGCCATATACGATGAATCCTGCGGTAGGTTTGATCATGTCGCGCTCCTTTGCCAGGTTGCTGGGGGGATTGTATCACATTGCGGTGAGCGAGGGAAGGCTGCTGCCATCCTAATAGAACACGGACAAACACGGATGACACGGAGTTACACGGATAAGCGCATTGGACGTGTGCTACTGCTTGTCGTTCTTCTCCTCGCGGGCACGGCGCTTGGCGGCGAGGAGGCGGGAGGTGGTGTCGCCGGTGGATTCGGGCTTGGGTTCCGGTTTCGAGGCCGACTTCGGTGCGGGTGCGGCGGTGGGCGTGGGCTGAGTCTGCTCGCGTCGGGCCGGCGGCGGGACGACTATGGGCGGCTGCTCGGCGTCGCTGGGTTTGGATACGGCCTTTTTGGCGCCGAGAAGAGTGGTCAGCGTCTCGGTCCGTTCGGGCTGCCTGGTACGCACGCGGCGGGCGGAGAGCCAGTCGCCCACGTGATCCGCGACGGCCGCCCAGAGTTCGCGGGCCTGCTCGGGGCTGACGACCACGCGCCGCACCGCCACGTCCAGAGGCAGAACCAGCAGCGCGAGAAGCGCGAGGATCTGCCAGATGTCGGTGTAGGTGCGCGACTGCCTGAAGCTGCCCGCAAACAGCGAGTCCGCGCCGGGGTCGAACCGGCCCGATGTCTCCGAAGCGATCCTCTTGAGGAGCGCGAGGTCGGGCGAGAGGTCTTTATACTCGGGCGGGTAAGGGATGCTGACCACATTCACGTCGGAGGACTGCTGGTCCTTGCCCTTGGTGACCACATTCACCACGTAGCTGCCGACCTGGCGGGCGTCGAAGCTGCCCTCGTATCTGCCCGGGCCAGTCTGCTCGATGGAGACCGCGTGCGCCTTGAGATCGGGCGGAACGACGGAGCCGGCGAACTTGAGGAGGTTGAGAAAGTTGCCCTTCTCGTCGACGGCATCGACGACGACGTGCCCGACCCCGCTCTCGACATCGACGGTGGTCTGGAAGTCGCGCGGGCCGCTCTTTCGCATAGTCGAGCGCAGCACCTGCGCCCAGAACTTGTTGTAGTCCGGCCAGGTCAGCCAGTGCGCCGCCCAGCGGGCCTTGCAGTCCGACGTGAACGCGGCGGAGCGGCCGAGGCCGTATTGCCAGGTTGCCAATATCGGGTCGTTCTTGTGGGAGACTGCCAGAACTCGCGCGGCGGGTTTGGCGCTCGTGGCGACGTAGCCCAGAAGCGGCGGAGTCGATCCGGCGTCGATCCCGCTCAGCTCAGGGCTGGACGTGTCCATGCGCGGGGTGAACGGCTGCTCGACTATGAGCGACTTCGAGACCATCATCACGTCTTTTGTGAAGATCGCCTTGAGGTCCTGGGCGCGGCGTGCAAGGTAGTAGTAGCCCTTGCCGGCGTAGGAGGTGGCCTGGAGAAACGGGACGTGCGGGCCGTCGCCGATGGCGACCGTGGTGACGGTGATCTTCTTGGACGCCAGCATCTTGGCGATAGGGATCACGCCCTCCTGGTCGTCGCAGTCGGCGCCGTCGGCGAGCAGGATGATATGGCGCTGACGTGTCTTGCTCCTGCCGATTATCTCGGCGGCCATCCGTATCGACGGGAAGACGGCGATCCCTCCGCCCTCGGCGCGGATGGTCGATATCTCGCCGTAGATGGGGCCCTTGTCGTCGGCCCTGCGCAGCGGGACGCAGGCGACCGGCTCCGAGTGGCAGACGATGATGCCGACGTAGTCCACCGGCTGCAGCAGCTTGACGACTGAGGCAGCCGCGTCGTTTGCAAGCTCGATCTTGGTCTTGCCGCCCTCCTCCATCCCCATAGAGCCGGATTTGTCCATCACGATGACGACCGTGAGCGTGGGCAGGACCTTGGTCTTGCGCACGGACATGTCCACGGGCAGCGCCTGCTCGATGGGCGTGTCGAAGTAGCCGCCCGCGCCGAAGCTGTCCTCGCCGCCGACCATCGTGAAGCCGATGCCGAGGTCCTTGACGGCGGACTTGATCATCAGCATCTGGTCGGCGGACATGGACATCGCGGGCACGTCGGAGAGCACGAGCATGTCATAGTTCTGGAGCTGCGCCATCGTGGTCGGGATGCCGGAGCGGTCGCGCGTATCGACGGTGATGTCGCTGCTGGACAGCGCATCGGCAAGGTACTTCGCCTGGCCGGGCTTGCCCTCGCAGTAGAGCACGCGCGGCTTGCCGATGACCTTGGTGTTGGCGAGAGCGGTGTTATTGGGCATGCGGGTGTCGTCGGCCGACTCGACAATCGCCTTGAACTCGAACCCGCCCGGCTGCGCTATCGACTGCCGGAACGTGACGACGCTCTTGCCCGCGGGAAGATCGACCGCGCGGACGCCCGCAGGAAGACCGTTGCGCAGGAGGCGGATCGTGGCGACGGTGGGCTGCTTCGAGACGGCCGTGATCTTGAGATCGAACGGTTCGCCGATCTTGATGGTGCTCGGGCATGTCATCTTGTCGAGCAGGACCTCCCTGGGCAGTGAGCAGGTGAGCGGGACCGTGTCCACGGAGATGTCGTTGGAACCGGCGAGCGCAGCCTGCTCGAGCGCGCGGCCGGAGGTCTCGTTGCCGTCGGAAAGCAGCACGATCTTCTTGGCGCACTGCTCGGGGAACGTGGCAAGAGCGAGCCCCAGCGCCTGGGATAGGTCGGTGTTCGACGTGTCGGGCGTCGAGTAGATGTGATCGATCTTGCTGATGGAGGAGGGCGCGAACTCGACGGACGAATCGCCGCCGAAGACGACAAGCGCGGCCTTCTGGTCGCTGCGCATAGTCTTGAGCGCGCGGTTCACGTAGGCGAGCGCGTCGCTCTGGCGGGCCTTGGAAACGCTGTCGGATGCGTCGAGCGCGAAGACCACGCACTGCTGCGAGGCGTTTCGCACGAGCCTCGCTCCCGCAAGCGCGAACACGAGCAGCGTCAGTATCACGAGCCGCAGCCCAAGCGCGAGCCTGGCGCGGAAGCGGGACATATCCGCAAGGCTGTGTTTGGCCAGCCACCAAGCGTAGTATGCCAGCGGCGGGAGGAGCAGGAGGAACAGCGGCCGTGTGAATTGGAACACAGCTATAGCCTCCTGTGGTAGGCGTACCACTCGATCGCGAGAACCGCCAGTGCCGCGAATATCAGCCAGCCGTAGAACTCGCGGTTCGTGCGGACGCCTTTGCCGGTTGACGCGATGCTCTTGGCGCCTACGGTGAGCACGGTCTTCGGCGTCGTCCGCGACTCCTGCGGCGACGCGACGTTACATGCGAACTCGGTCGCGACGCCCTTGCCGCTCACTTGATACACGCCCGCGCGCTCGGTGTCCTCGTAGATCACGGGGACGCCGGTGACTCGAACGCTGTGCTTATCGCCTGCGGGGTCGGTGACGGTCAGCTCGCGCACATCCGGCGGGACATCGATATACGCAGCCTGGCCGGTGCGGATGCTGTCGCCCGCGCCCGGTTTGTTGGCCGGCGCGAGCCAGTCGAGGCAGTTTGCGACGAAGATCGGGAACCCGACGTGCAGCGGGAAGTCGCTTTGCAGAAGATCGAACCCGACCTGCACGAAGCGGCGGCCCTCATTCGCGCCCGCGACCGCAATGGGGCCTTTCTCGGCTTCGACGAGCGGGACCGCCCACATTTTGGGCTTGAGATAGTGCGCTTCCGCGATGCGGACTTCGGCGAAGTCGACGTATTGGCTCGCGGGGTGCTTGCGGTTGGAGTCGATAACGGTCGGGCGCGGGGCGCTGGAGCCGAGATCGGCACATCCCTGAGCGCACGCCGTGTCGATCAGAAGATACCCGCCCGGCGGGAGCGACTTGGGCGGGGCGATGCGGTCGAATATGACCAGGTCGTATCTGCCTGCATTGAGGTCGTCGGGCGGGGTGTCGGTGCGAACGAGCTGGGTGCGCGGATCCAAGTTGAGCGCCTCCTGCAGGAACAGGTTGCCCTTCGAGACCATCAGAATCGAGAGCTTGGCGCGCTTCGCGAGATATACCGACGCGAAGTTGTCCGAGGCGAGGTCGTCGAACACGTCGAGTTTCGCGGTGATGCGCCCGCCTGCGTCGGCAACGTTGGCGAGAATCTCCTGCTTCGCCTCGCCGGGCGCGAGCGACTCCGCGCGGACGTCGACCAAAAAAGGTGACAGACACCTTTTATTGCGTGCGGGAAAAAGGTGTCTGTCACCTTTTTCGAGGTATATCTCGAGGTTGAAGTCACGCTTGCGCTTCGAGAAGTTGCGGAGGCTGACGAAGACCTGCTGGTCGCCCGAGAGTGTCTTGCGGGAGTCCATGCCGGTGATCGCGACGTTATCGCACTCGCGGCCGATTCGGACGAAGTCCATGCGCGCCTTGCCCGGTGAGAGGTCCACGAGCGGGTCGAAGAGGCCGTCGGAGAACACGACTATGCGCGGCGGCGAGGCCGATCTGCCGGCGACTAATGAGAGCGCGAGGACCATCGCCTGGCGCATGTTGCAGGGGGTGTCTACCGGCCTGATTCGCGAGATCGCGTCGGAGAGTGCGCGCTTGTCCGATGTGAACGGCGCCACAACCTGAGTCTTCGCACCCGCGCGGATGACCAGCATCGTATCCCCGTGTCCCATTCTCTTCACCACAGCCAGCGCCCTGGACTTGGCGTCCTCGAAGCGTGACGGGGAGACGTCGGTGGACTGCATGCTCGCGGAAGCGTCGATGATGACGGCGATGCGGTTCTCAGACGTCCCACGCGCACGTATGAACGGCCTCGCCACCGCCAGCACGAGCAGCAGCAGCGCGGCAAGCTGCAGGAACAGCAGCAGGCTCTTCTTGAGCTTCTGGAACGGCGCGTTGGCCTGGATGTCCGCGACCGCGTCCTGCCACAGCAGCACCGACGACACCGTCCGCTCCTTGCGCTTGAGCTTGAGCAGATACAGCACGACGATGATAGCGCCGAGCGGGAGGAACCATATTAGGCTAAGTGGTGAGAGTAAGCTCATGGTTCTCTTCGCCCGGAATCGCGGAGTCGCGGAATGCTCGGAGACGCGGAAGGGATGGATGCTGAATCAAGTTCAGCATGACATGCTCCGCGCCTCCGCTCTCTCCGCGTCTCCGCGATTCCCAGGAGCATCATTTGAGAGTCCCCCGCTGCCTGAGGTAGCTCAGGATCAGGTCGTCGAAGGGCGTCTGGTTCGTGACGCGCACGTAGTTGCAGCCGTATTGGGCGCAGTAGGACTCGATGCCGGCGCAGTGCTCGGCGAGGCGCTGCTTGTAGCGCCTGAGAAGCGATTGGGTGATGGTGACCTCGCGGCGGTCGTTGGTCTCGGAGTCGACGAGCATAAGATCGCCGACCAGCGGGGGATCGACTTCGTCGGCATCGAGCACCTGCAGCATCGTCACCTCGAACTTGCGCGAGACAAGCGCCGAAAAAGGTGACAGACACCTTTTTTCTTGAGCGGGAAAAAGGTGTCTGTCACCTTTTTCCAGGAAGTCGGATATCACAATCGCCAGCCCCGGGCGGGAGGTCCGCAGGCTGAAGTCACGCATGGACTGAGCGAGTTGGGTCGCGCCTGACGGCTTCACGGACTTGAGCCACTCGAACACCCCGAACGCCGACTGCTTTCCGCGCTTGGGAGTCAATATCGAGGCCTGGCCGTCGCTCAGGGCCGCGAGGCCGACTCGGTCGAGGTTGCCCAGCGCGATATACGACAGCGCCGCCGCGATTCGCTTGGCATAAAGCAGCTTGCTGGGATCGCCGAACTCCATCGACCGCGAGGCGTCGACGAGCACATAGACGTGCAGATCCTCCTCCTCGACGAACAGCTTCAGGAAGAGCTTTTCGAGCCGCGCGTAGACGTTCCAGTCCACGCGCCGGAAGTCATCGCCGATGGTGTAGTTGCGATAGTCAGCGAACTCCACCGACGATCCGCGCTTCGTCGAGCGCCTCTCCCCGCGCAACTGCCCCGGAAACGCCCGCTTCGCCACCAGCGACAACCGCTCGATCTTGCGAAGGAAGTCGGGGGTGAGGAGGTCTTGTTCGGTTGTATGCTCAACGTCGATCATTCATTACTCTCGGAATCGCGGAGGCGCGGAAGGGATCTCTTGTTCGCGTCATTCGCGTCTCACACCGGCAGCTCTTCGCCCTTGCCGGACTTGTCGAGGATGTCCTCGATGATTGAGTCTGTCGCGATGCGCTCGGCTTCGCCCTCGAAGTTGAGGATGATGCGGTGGCGCAGCGCGGGCTTGGCGACGGCGCGGATGTCGTCGAAGGAGACGTTGAACCGGCCATCGAGCAGCGCGCGGACCTTGCCCGCAAGCACCAACGCCTGGCCGCCGCGCGGGCTGGAGCCGTAGCGGACGTATTGCCGCGTCATCGCGGTCGCGTGCTCGGATTCGGGATGCGTCGCGAGCACGGTCTTCAGGGCGTATTCCTTGACGTGCTGCGCAAGTACGACCTCGCGCGCGGTCGCCCGCATTTCGAGGATCGTCGGGCCGTCGAGGACCTTCTCGGCGTGGCAATCGGACGACGCAGTCGTACGGTCGATAATGTTCGACAGCTCCTCGAGGTTCGGGAACTCCACCATCAGCTTGAGCAGGAACCGGTCGAGCTGGGCCTCGGGCAGCGGATAGGTCCCCTCCATCTCCAGCGGGTTCTGCGTCGCCAGCACCAGGAACGGCTCCTCGAGCTTGCGGATCGCGCCCGCGACCGTCACCGAGTGCTCCTGCATCGCCTCCAGCATCGCCGACTGCGTCTTGGGCGTGGCGCGGTTGATCTCGTCGGCGAGAACGATGTTGGCAAACACCGGCCCGTGCTGGAACTGGAACTCGCGCGCGCCGGAGTCGGTCTCGACGAGGATATTCGTCCCGACGATGTCCGCCGGCATCAGGTCCGGCGTGAACTGGATTCGCGAGAAGGCGAGATCGGTCGCCTCCGAGATCGTGCGCACGAGCAGGGTCTTGCCCAGCCCCGGCACGCCCTCCAGCAGCGCGTGGCCGTTGGCGATCAGGCACGTGATCGCGCCGTCCACGATCTCGGTCTGACCGACTATGACCTTGCCTATCTCCTCGCGCAGCTGCGCGAAATACTGACCAAACTGCCTGACCCGTTCCTCGGCTTGCATCATATCCCTCCTGACGACCCACACCGCTAGCAGCCTGCGGATAAAGTCGCTTTCGGTTGTAGGAGCCGTCTCCAGACGGCGATTTCCGAGCGCGAGGCGAGCGGATTCGGGGTCTGGAGACCCCTCCTACACCACTTTGTCCGGCGGC
>Ga0123519_10002870_pt1 | contig 28883 bp, 29 predicted proteins | sample YelNatPaOPRAMG02_FD_87396 | JGI IMG/M metagenome (GOLD analysis project Ga0123519, IMG submission 87396) | Hot spring microbial communities from Yellowstone National Park - Yellowstone National Park OP-RAMG-02 (version 2) | ecosystem: Environmental > Aquatic > Thermal springs > Hot (42-90C) ...
AAACTTTCGCGCTTGACACACACACATAACAGCATAATTTGCCCGCGCGGGTTATGAGGCCCGCAAGGAGGAAAGCATAAAGCACTACATAAAAACCGTGGTGGCCGCGAGCGCAATGCTCGCGATGATAGGATGTTCAAAGGATTGGCCCTTTGAACGCAACGAGGACGGCAAGGTGGAGATAGAAGGCGGAGGCGGCCAGGAACCAGAAGGAGCGATAGCCTATCCGGCTACTATATACGGGCGGATCAGCTGGTGGCGACCTGATGGCGAGGATGGTTACGCGTGGATATATGTCTATGATGCAAACGGAAACTGCATTTGCAGTTACGAGTATGGAATAATAACCCGCACCCCTCAGCCCTTCAATCTTTGTGGCTGCAACATGACCACTGAATCCCCCCTTCCCTGGTATGTTTGTGCCCACTCCCGCGATTTCTATAATCCCAACCTCTGGTGGTATGATGAGGATACCATAACTAGTCTCAGCGGTTCATATACATGTCCCGACGGAACAAGAAAGAAGGCTCCGCCAGGATTGGGAGGAATAGACCTGTATCTGGCGACACCTGGGCAATGCCCGTCCTGCGACTAAAGCAAACCCTTCCCCAGCCACAGGTTGAATCCCTCTGGCTGGGGGCTATATTATCTCTTTTATGATGATAAACCTTATCCTGTCTCAGGTGGTTCACTGGGAGCTCCTTTTCCCGAACCAGGGAAGCGTACATGAAGCCCAGACGCTTCTTACAATTCAGAATAACGCCCTTGTCCTCGTTGGAGGAAGATACCAACCCCCGCCAGATGAGAGAACATGGGGCTTTTGTTCGGGAATTGACACAGCGAACGGGACTATCCTCTGGGACAGGGAGTTCCTGGGATACGATCGTAGTATTATTATAACCCTCGCCAAAGCGGAAGGTTGTCTATACCTCGCGGGTCAGTGTTACCATTCTTCTGCCAAAGACATACTGGTCGCGAAACTTGATGGCTCGGGCAACCTCCTGTGGGAAAAAACATCGGAGACACCCGACTGGAACGATGCGGTTGCCATCTCCGCGCAGGTTGATCCTTTAGGCAACTTGGTCGTGCTGGGATTTGGATGGGTTGATGACATAGACATAGCGCTTCTCTCTTGGGACAGGAATGGTAATCGGAGGTGGATATTTGCGTATGACTCCCCGTGGCACATGGATGATGTGGGGTTCTCGGCCAGCTCAGACGAGAAGGGAAATACCTATGTGGTCGGCTACTACACCGGCCCCATCAAAAAGAGGTGGCTCGTTGAACCACTGACCATGAGATGTGAGGGAAATGCAGAACCAAAGCCGGTATGGGGACCTCCTAATACCTGTGATGGCATTATTCCCGTTGTTATAAAGGTTGACAGCTCGGGAAACCTCGTTTGGGTTGACGATTGCGAATACTGGACCGGTGGGGGAGAGTTTATGTTCTGCGAATACAGAAACGGGGAGCTATATGCGTCAGGATTTGAGATCACTGGTAACCTCTATACCCAGTGCACGGACGAATACGGCCAGCACCTGTGGCACGCGTGGGAATACGACAACTTTATGACCATGGCCCAACAAGGAGGTTGTGTTGATGCGAACGGGAACCTTTATATAACGGGCGAGAAGAGCAACCCCGGGCCAGAGGCTTTCGTGGTCTCCTACAGCGCTTATGGACAGAGAAGATTCGTGAAGATGGTGTTTCCGGGCGAGGGTCTTCGGGTTGCCGTTGACCCATGGGGCAATTTGTTCGTAGCAGGAAGTGTGATTGACTCTTTGGGTGAGGATTTCATGGTGGTCAAGATGGACACGCTGGGCAATGTTAAGTGGACATACCGAAAGGACGACGGAACCCCCGATCCCAATCAGCCCGACGAGTGCTATGCCCTTCTCCCGGATAATAGGGGCGGGGTCTTTGCGATGGGCGTTATCTACGACTCAGCCATGACCCCAATTCAATACCTCGTTCACCTCGCTGACACAACAGGGGGGATTTCTGAAGGCTCAGAAAGCGAGCGCGGCCTTGTTCTGACCCCGGCTCCCTCCGGCTTCCTCATCTCAGGCTACGAGGGCGAGGCTCAGGTCTATGACCCAGCGGGCCGGCTGATTCTCACTAGGGAAATAAAAAGCAAGGCGCTGATAGGCCCGTTGAAGCCTGGGGTTTATTTCGTGGTTGCCGGAAGCCAGAGGGCAAAGGTGGCGGTGCGCTAAGGGCCGTTCGCGAACAACCCCTATAGGATCAAAAACACATCCCCCAAAGAAGGTTCTGCCTCCGAGAATTCAAAACCCGAGAGCTGAGAGGTGTCCGCGACGCACCTTACCCCATCCCCGGCCATCCTCGCCCTTATGCCCATTTGCCTGAGGGTCCTGTAGGCCCTGGCCTCTTCCCCCTTAATAACGAAGACCCGGCCCGAAAGCCCCTCCTTCATCTCCTGCGGGGAGCCATGGGCAACGATCTCGCCGCCCTTCATGAAGAACACGAGGGATAAGCGCTCTGCCTCCTCAGCGCTTGAGGTTGTGAGGAGGATCGTCTTGCCAGCGCCCGCCATCCTGTAAAGCATTGACCAGACCTCCTGCCTGAAGATTGGGTCTATGCCCCTTGTTGGCTCATCCAGGAGCAGGAGCTTGGGATCGTGGAGGAAGCCCGAAACCAGGGCGAGCTTCTGCCTCATCCCGCCGGAGAGCTGGCCTATCAGCCTGTTTCTCGCTGGGGTCAGGCCAGCCATCTCAAGAAAGTAGTCAACCCTGCTTTTTTCAACCCCGTATAACTCGGCGAGATACGAGAGGTGCTCGGCGGGGGTAAGGTCATCGTAAAGCCCCTGGGTCATGGGCACATATGAGAAAAGGCGTTTTGCCTCATGGGGAGGCCTGCCGAAAACTAGCACCCGGCCTTCGCTCGGCCTCAGACTGCCGGATGCAACCGCAAGAAGGGTGCTCTTTCCAGCGCCGTCAGGCCCTAGTAGGCCGGCTATGGTCCCCTCCTCAAGGACAAGGCTCACGCCCCTGAGCGCGGCAACCCCGCCGAAATCCTTGCGCACCCCCTCCATCAGGAGAGGCTTCGGCCTCTCAGGGTCGTATCCTGACATCGGCATACATGCCCGGGCAAAGCCTCGCTCCCTCAACAAGGACATGCACCTCAAATACCCTTGTGGTGCGCTCTTCGGGGGTTATTATCTCCTTTGGGGTGAACTCCGCCTTCTGGGAGATAAAGACCACCCTTCCGGGGAACTCGCCCGGGAAGGCATCGGTCTTCACGAGGGCTGGTGTTCCTATCTTTACCCTTCCTATGTATTTTTCCGGCAGATAAACCCTCACATATGGGCTATCCAGGACCCCTATCAGGTAAACCGGCACCCCGGGCAGGGCAATCTCCCCTTCCTCCGCCCACCTGTCAAGCACCACCCCTGAAACGGGCGAACGCACCTCCGCGGCCCTCATAACCTGCTCCATAGCCATCTCTCCCTGAGCGGAAAGGGCACGGGCCTGCGCGAGTAGAGATGCCCTCTGGCTCAGGAGGGCGGCCCTCGTGCTTCTCATCTGTTCAAGGCTTTGTTGGGAGGCCGCCCCTTCCGAAAGGAGCCGCTCCGCCCTCTCTATGTCCCTTTCCAGCTGGGCTATCTGCGAACTCAGAGCCTCGGCCTGGGAGAGAAGCGCCTGGACCTGGGAGTGCGCGGATGAGAGGGTCTTGGAGAGGAGTACCGTGTCAAGGCTGAGGAGGACATCGCCCTCATTTACCGAGTCCCCCCTCTGGAATCTCAGGGAAACTATCTTACCCGCTATTTCGGGGGAGACCCTAACCTCCTTCACCTCAACAGTGCCCGAGAGGACTATCTCATCCTTCTTTTTTCCGCATGCAAGAGCAAGAAGCAGAATCGGAGCCAGTCGCTTCATCTAGCTCTCTTTTAGGCGTTTCACCAGCTCGGGGACGACCTTGAACAGGTCATCAACCACCCCGAAGTCCGCCACTGAGAATATGGGGGCATCAGGGTCCTTGTTGACCGCTATTATGAGCTTGGAGTTGCGCATTCCGGCAAGGTGCTGCATGGCGCCGGAGACCCCTATAGCGAAGTAGACCTCTGGCGAAACTATCTTGCCCGTTTGACCGACCTGGTGGGAGTGGTCAATCCATCCCTCGTCCACCGCTGAGCGCGAGGCGCCTATCGCAACCTTCGCGCCCGTCTTTTCGGAAAGGACTGAGGCGAGCTCCCTGAGAAGGGCGAAGTTCTCGGGCCCCTTCATTCCCCTGCCTCCCGTGACTATGATGTCAGCCTCAGCGACATCTATCTCGCCGGCTTCCTTTTCGGCAAGCTCAACCAACGAGACCCTGAAATCACCCTCCGCGAATGCCGGAGAGAAGGTCTCCGTGGCGGTGGATTTTCCAGGTTTTGGCACGGGATAAGCCTTGGGCCGGACAGAAAAGAGGAGCGGCGTCCTCTCAACCCTGTATGTGCCCATGACCTTCCCCGTGTAGAGGGGTTTAACGAAGGTCAGGGCGGCCCCGTCCCGCCTTACCTCGGTAATATCGCTCATGAGCGGCAGGCCGATCAGCGCGCCAAGAGCCGGAGCGACCTCCTTTCCGAAGGGGGTGGCAGAGAGTATTACGAGATCGGGGCTCTCCTTCTTGAAAGCCTTGGCCATCGCCCGGGCGCACGGCATTGCAAGGGGGTGAGTGAGCCTCTGGTCATTGAGGAGGAGAACCCTGTCGGCGAAACCCTCCAACCTTGAGGCGTATGGTCCGGCCGCGACCGCCACCACCTCATCAGCAAGACCCGCGGCAAGCCCAATGGCCTCAAGCGACGCCTCCTTAAGGGCCTCGCCCCTTCCTTCCGCAAAAACCAGTGCCTTTGACATTTTTGGCCTCCTACAATATCTTTTCCCTCAGGAACGAGACTAGCTCCTCAACATCCTGAGGAAATTCCTTCTGGACCTTGATCCCTGCCTGTTTCTGGGGGGGAAGCGAGAGCGTTGGCTTCCCGAAAGCTGGCGAGCCGGAGACATCCTTTACCTCTATCGTCTTTTTCTTGGCGGCCATGATTCCCCTGAGCGCTGGCAGACGAGGCTCGTTCAGTCCCTTCTCGCAGGTTATCACGGCCGGAAGGGATACCTTAACCTTTTCCGTTCCCCAGTCCGTCTCCCTGGTCACTATTGCCTCGGAGTCGGAAACCTCTATCTTTATGGCATATGAAACTACGGGCAGGCCGAGCGCGTAGGCTATGTATGTTGGCACGGCATAGGCGTTGTCGTCCACAGCCTGCTTGCCAGTAAGGATAAGATTAGGGTTCTCGGCCCTCAGGGTTTCAGCGATTGCGCCCGCGGCGGAGAGAGGGTCAAGCCACCTGTAATACGGGCACCTGAGGAGGACCGCCCTGTCAGCGCCTATGGCGAGGGCGTTTCTGAGGATATCCTGGGCTTCGTCCGGGCCGAGGCTTATTGCCACTATCTCGGTCTCCGGAAGCCTCTCCTTTATCCTAACGGCCTCCTCCAGGCCAAATTCGTCGTATGGGTTGGTCACATATGCGACACCCTCCTGGAGGATATCCGAGCCATCTGGGGCTACCCGCAGGGAGATCCCGGTGTCCGGGACCCGTTTGAGAAGAACAACTATCTTCATGGTTCAGCTCCTTTGGGCTGAAATTATAAACCGGAACTATAGGGCCGCGCCCGAATCTGACGGCATACCGGGAACTCTTTGAATCCCGAGCCCAGCTCCTGGAGGTATCACCTCAGGACAGCGGCCTTGCCCCAGTATCTCTCCTTGCCCAAGGAAGCCCGCCAGATGTAGGTGCCCGACGGAAGTCCGTTTACCGAAAGCCTGCCCGGACCGGAGACAGAGAGGGCCTCGGTGTGGACAAGCGCTCCCATTGCGTTATAGACCTTGAGCTCAAGAGCGGTTCCCTCCGGCGCCGAGTAGACGAAGGAAAGGCCCTTGCCCACCGTGGCTAGGGAGGAGAAGGCGAGCGGAACCTCCTCGGCCTCCGAAACTGCGAGAATATCATCAGGGACAGAATGCCAGGCGTCGTATCCGCCCGCTCCGCCTATCCTGCGCCAGACAACATGAGGAATCCACGCTCCGAGCGCTGTGGAATAGCCAGCGCAGACCCCGACATCCCATATGTGCAGGTTTGATGGGCTTGGGCTTCCTGATGGGACTGAATCGTTGTTGGTGCAATCAATATCGCACCCCGGCCAGGCTGTGTATGTCCACATGTTGGAAGAGCGGACGAAATAAGGCCTGCCGTAGCCGTCGCGGCCGGAGTCATAGTAGTATGCGGCGTAGAAATAGGAGCCTGAGCCATCAACATCAAGGGCGGGCATCCTCGTATCCAAAAGGCTGGATGAATCCCTGTATCCTCCATACCAGTTCGTGCCCCCATCGGTTGAGTAAAATACGAAAAGGTCGTGGTTGGTGGCGGCCTTCTCGTCCTCGGCCCAGATGAGGAGCCTGTTGCCCTGGCCTATGCAATCCGTAGCCACGATGGAGTTGAAATTCACATTAAAGTAATACCAGTCTATGGAGGAGCTTGAAGAGTTAACCAGCGCGTAATAGACCCGCCAGGGCGCCGCGAGCTCCTGGGCTCCGAATGAGACGATGACCCCGGAGTTGCCGTATCTCGGGCCTATCTGCATGGAGTTGGAAAGCGACCAGGACGGAGCATAGTAATCCACCATTGTCCATGTGCTACCGCGGTCCGGGGAACGCCAGACATCTACGCTTACCGTAAGCCCATCGTAGTAGTAGGCCGCCAGATAAACATAGCCGTTATTAGCGCCGTCAGCGGCAACGGTTGACGAGCCATAGTAATCGTTGGAGACATTCACGCTCAGGAGGTCCGTGATGTTGCCGCCGCCGGTGTGCCTCCAGCGCCCAGCAAACAGGGCTCCTGTTGCGCTTATCCCCGTGGATAGGATATCGGTAAAGTAGATGTAGTTGGTGTTCCTGTCAACAGAGAGCCTGGCATCGTGGGGGTGGTATCCGGCCGTTCCTGATATGATGTTTATCTTGTGAACCCAGGTCTGGCCGTCGTTTCCGGAGTAGTATATCTTTATCGTGTCCCGAGAGTTGTCCTCCATGGTCTCTGACACAACGGCCCAGAGGCCGCCAAGCCCGTCCCCAACTATGTCCGGGCTATCGCCATAACCAGCGTCATCGCCGGCCTCAGTTGGGTCTTCTATCTCGTTGGAGAACCAGCCTCCTCCGCCCATGATCTCCGCGCCGGGTATCTCCTTGCCGTTCGGCACCTCCTCTATGATCTGCTGAAGCAGTGGCGCGGAGGGCCAGCATGATGATATGCTTACCGCCCTGGGTTCCTCAGCCGCTTCTGCCCGATAGACCTCAAGGAGCTCAGGTGCCCCTGCCAACAAAAGCAATGCGTATACCATCTTACACCTCCATATCTTTGACTTAATATTAACCGATAAGGGGTGAACTGTCAAGGGCCGCCAGGGGGGTTCAAAAATAAGAAGCCGTCATGTTGCTGAATCGGGAGGTAGGGGTTCCCCAGGCAGCTTTCAAAGCGATATAACTGGCAATTGATCGCCGGCAACTGTTATAATTTCACCCTTGGCCGGAAAGCTGTTTGTTGTGGCAACTCCCATAGGGAACATGGAGGACATAACCCTCCGGGCCCTGAGGGTTCTTAGGGAAACCGAGGTTATAGCCTGCGAGGACACGAGAAGGACGCGCAAACTGCTTTCCCACCACGGAATCCGCGGCAAAACCCTCGTCTCATACCACGAGGGGAACGAGAGAGACAGGGCGCGAGAGCTTCTGGAAATCCTCATGTCGGGAAAGGATGTGGCGCTGGTCTCTGACTCCGGAACACCGTGCATATCCGACCCTGGCTACAGGATAACCAGGGCCGCGGCCGAAAAGGGGATAAGGGTTGTGCCGGTACCGGGGCCATCGGCGGCAACGGCGGCGCTTTCCGTCTCCGGCCTGCCAACAGACCGTTTCGCGTTTGAGGGTTTCCTCCCCAGGAAAAAGGGTAGTCTGCGGAAGAGGCTCAAGGAGCTCGTATCCGAGGAAAGGACCCTCGTAATATACGAATCAGTGCACAGGATAGACGCGACCCTTGCCGAGTTAGCGAAGGAGATGGGCGACAGGGAAGCCGCTCTTTTCAGGGAGATTACCAAGGCCCACGAGGAGACCCTCAGGGGAAGGCTTTCCGAACTGGCTAAAATGGATTTTCCCCGGAAGGGCGAGTTCGTATTGGTAATAAGGGGTGCGGAATGAAGACAATTAAGGCTATGGCTAAGGCTATATCGGCCACAATAAGGAGAACACTGCTCATGCTGACCAGGCCTCTTGTGCTTCTCTTGGCGAAACTGCGCGTTCACCCAAACCTCCTGACGATAATAGGGTTTCTGATTACAATCTGCTCGGCCTGGCTGTATCTATCCTACCCCACCTGGATAGCGGGGCTTGTTCTCTTCGCGGCAGGCCTATTTGACACCCTTGACGGCCAGGTCGCGAGGGAGAGGAGAAAAGATAACGATTTCGGCGCTTTGCTTGACTCTGTGGTTGACAGGCTCTCTGAGTTCGCGATCTTCTCCGCCTTACTTTGGAGGTTCAGGGAGATTCCGTGGCAGTTCGCTTTGTTCTTTCTCGCCCTGGCCGCGTCGATTATGATAAGCTACGCGAGGGCCAGGGGCGAGGGCCTGCGCGTGAAAACAAAGGCAGGCCCCATGACGCGGGCGGTGAGGTATTTCTGGATCATAATCGCTTCGTTCCTGCCGCCCTTCTGGTTTTTCGTGGTCATGATCGCGTTTACAGCGCTCGCGTGGCTCACTGTTGCGCGGCGTTGTTGGGAGCTTTATACTTTTCTTTCTCCTGGTTCTGCTATGTCAGAAGATAAGGAAAGGAGGTCATGATAAGATGAACCGCAAGGTGAGGGTTGCTATAGTTGGAGTAGGTAACTGTGCCTCTAGCATCGTGCAGGGTGTCTACTATTACCGGAACGCTAAGGAAGGAGACTTCATCCCAGGGATAATGCACCCCGTCCTCGGAGGATACCACATAGGAGATGTGGAATTCGTTGCCGGCTTTGATATCAATGAGACAAAGGTCGGCAAGGATATTGCCGAGGCAATCTACGCCGAACCGAACAATACCTTCGTGTTTGCTAATGTTCCTCCCACCGGAGCAAAGGTCTACCGTGGGCCAACAATGGACGGCCTCGGCAAATACCTGGTAGGAATAATCAAGGAGTCAAAGGAACCTCCTGTTGATGTGGCTAAGGTTCTCAGGGACACAGGCGCCGAGATTGTTCTGAATTACCTTCCGGTGGGTTCCGAAGAGGCCACCCGCTACTACGCGCAGGCCGCCATTGACGCCGGATGCGCTTTTGTGAACGGTATCCCGGTTTTCATCTCCTCCGATCCGGTTTGGGCAAAGAAGTTTCAGGAGGCCGGACTCCCTGTCCTCGGGGATGACATAAAATCCCAGGTAGGCGCAACCATACTCCACAGGACCCTTGTCCAGCTTTTCAACGACAGGGGCGTAAGACTTCTGAGGACGAGCCAGCTCAATGTGGGTGGAAACACGGACTTCTTGAATATGCTGGAGAGGGAGCGTCTGGCTTCCAAGAAAAAATCAAAGACCCAGGCCGTGACATCAATGATACCCTATGAATTAGGGGAAAAGAACATCTACATAGGCCCCTCGGACTATGTGGCGTGGCTGGAGGATAGGAAGTGGGCCCACATCCGTTTGGAGGGCCAGACCTTTGGTGATGTTCCTCTTACCATAGAGCTGAAGCTTGAGGTCTGGGACAGTCCGAATTCCGCCGGGGTAATGATAGACGCGGTTCGTTGCGCCAAAATAGCGCTGGATGCCGGGCTATCCGGCCCCATATGGGAGCCATCCTCCTACTTCTTCAAGTCCCCGCCAAAACAGATCCCTGACTACAAGGCAAGGCAAATAGTTGAGGAGTGGGTGGCCAAGCACGCAAAGCCGGTCGGCGTTGAGAAATAAGGCCAGACGAGGTTTTCGTGCGCGGATTCTTTCTCGTCCTTGAGGGTATAGAGGGTTCGGGCAAATCAACCCTCGCTCAAGGCCTCGCCGGCAGGTTTGAATCCGAAGGCTACAGCGTCATCCTAACCAGGGAACCTGGCGGGACTCCCCTCGGCGAGAGGATCAGGGACATACTTCTCCATTTTTCTGGCGATATCTCGCCGTGGGCTGAGTTCTTTTTGTTTCTCGCATCCAGGAGAGAGCATACCTACAAGTTGATAAGGCCGGCCCTCCTGGAGGGCAAGGTCGTCATATCGGATAGGTATTACCTTTCCTCGTTCGCATACCAGGGATATGGAAGGGGCCTTCCCCTCCGGATACTGCCCCGTATTAACAAGTTTGCCACAGGAGGCCTCGTTCCTGACCTCACGATAATTGCGGACCTGCCGGTTGAAACAGCCCTGGCGAGGCTCAGCGGCTCAAGGGACAGGTTTGAGGCTGAGGCCTCGGAGTTCCACGAGCGCGTGAGGCAGGGTTACCTGAGAATGGCGAGAAGGGCTGGGAGGAGGATAAGGGTCATTGACGCGAGCCGAACCCAGGAGGAGGTCCTTGAGGAGGCTTGGGATCTGGTGCTTGAAAGGTTGCAGACTAAATAGCCCCAGGTCTGTTGACGAGGCGTGCGCGGCCATAATTGAATAAGATCTACTCCAGAACAAAGGCCTTAAGCGAGAGGAACAAGGGGCCCTTACTCTGGTCCAGGGTTTCACTGTAGGCCCCCTCGGTATACAGTTTGTCCCGACAGAGAAAAGGCCCGCCCTGGCCAATCAGTTTCCCAGATTGCTTGAGGCCATATGGGACGATCACATATCCAGGGAATTTCAGGCTCTGGTAATCTTCTGGGATGAGGCTCATTACCTCTCGCATCAGGAGTATTTCTCCAACCTTATGAAATCACTTATGGAACAGCTGACCCTGGATGGATATGGGAAAATCATGAATGTGCTCGCGCTTCAGGACACTGAGCTTGAGGCTATGATCAAACACCATGGGAGGATTACCGGAGTTTTCCAGGAGTTGAAGCTGACGAATCTCTCGCAAGAAGAGACATTTGAGCTGGAGGACAAAGCCCTTGCCGAAAGCGATCCACCCAAGAAGGCCGCGAAGGAATTCAAGGACAAGTTATGGTTCTACTCAGAGAGCATACCTATTTTCGTTCACGCTATTGGCTGGTCATCCTATGAGGTGGATAAGGATGGGGTTCTGGATAGTGACGATTTTGTAAAAGGCCTCACAGGCACGGATGAAGTGAAGGGAGCCCTGGACATCCTCTGGTTCAGGTTCTTTCAGGACAGATACAGCAGGAAGATTCAGGCGAACACCTACAGGCAGGTGCTTGGAGCCATGGCATCTATACCTGATGACGAGATCAAGGTGGAAGACATCAGTGAAGAATTGAAACGCAGGAAGATCAATTTGGGTAACCTAAATGTCTATCTTAGAACTATGGTTGAACGAGGGTAATATACAAGGTTGAGGACAAAAGGAGATTTTACCGGATGGACAGAATGTTCAAGCTGTATCTGAGAATGGCTGAGGCTGGAATTATAAAGAAAAAGCGTTGAAGTCCCTAAAGGCTCTTTCTGAATGGCCTCCTAGCTCTCTCCGCGAACCTGAAAAGCGCTCCTTGTTTTATGTGAATCCGCATAGGCCTGGCACTCGCGCCAAACGACTCCTTGAACGCGGCCAGGCCAGGGTCCCCTGGAGCGGTTGAACCTAGGCTGAACTCCGAGCACCCTCTCTCAATGGCTGATTCAACGGAGCGGATTATGAGCGCGCTCATGGGCCTGAGCGCGGCAAAAGCCCTGTCAAACCCGTGAAGGTATGAGACAGCCTTCTGGTTGTGAGCGAAGTTGAGTATGAAAGCCACCGGCTTGCCCTCGTGCCTTCCAACAAAGCCAAATGTGTGCCCTGCCATCTCTGAAAAAAGGTTCTGGAGGGCCCGGCGCCCGAATGTGAGGCCGCCCCTCTGAGCCTTAACCCGCATGTAAAGCTCGTGAAGCTCCTCGGAAAAACCCGAAAGTTCCTCCACTACAAGCCCCCTCCTTTCGGCCTGCCTCGCGGCCCTGACTTGGGAGCGGGAGGGGTTGAACCGGGCCAGGTTAATAACATGAACCGGAACGAGCAGGGTTTCCCAAGGGGTTATTAGGGTCCTCTCCGGATCGCATACCCTCACATGCCAGTAGCCATCAAAGGCGCGGTGCCACCTCTCCGGCGGCGGTGAGCCGAGGGGGCCGCCGGGCGCGTCAAATGGCACAGAGAAAGCGAACCTCGCGCCCCAGAACCTTCTTTCAACAAGCGGCAGGACGCCCGATGGGTAGCCTTCATCGTGCCAGACTAGGAAAGCTATCCGCGAATTACCGAGAACGCCTTTTACAAATCTGAGCCAGGAAAGGGTATGAAACGGCGTGGCTGAAGGGCTATCCAGGAACCTCAGATATATGCTTGAGCCTTCGCGGTATCCGAGGAACTCCAATCAGAAGGTCCTGGTGAAACCGAAATTTACGCCGCCCTCGGGCAGGAACCTGAACCTCAATCCCGTTCCCTCAAAGCGACTGCCCGCGAACCACTGGGCGTATACGAAAGCCTCTATACCAGCGAAGAGGTGGTTGGCAAGGATAACGCCGATCATCGTTGAAGAGAGTGAAAAAGCGTTCCTGGAGGCTGATCGCAAGCGCATGAACTCCTGTTTGCTGGTTTTGTCCCGCCACTCCCATCTTTCCGGGAGCTTTACCGAGTCAACATACGCGGCTTGCTCCTCCGGGTCATCTGGGAAGAGGGTCCTGGCCTCTGCCCATAAGCCCTGTATGTAATCGTCGTAATTCATGTATTTTTCCATTTCGGCCCAGTATTCCTCGCCCCAGTCCGGACGCGCGCCGGCATTCTGATACGCCCATATGCGGGATTCCTCCGCGAGCCTATCTCCCTTTACCCTGAAGCCCATGACCCCGGCCCAGGAAACAGCCTCCACGCCCAAGAATGTCCAGCCGGCCGCGGATTGGCCCGAGGAGAACTGGCCCCAACCGGGCAGGGCAAGGGACTTGAGGCCAGCCTGCGCGGAGGGCGAAAGGCCAACCAACAAACCGAAGAGGAACATCATTAGAGATATATTTTAAAGCCGCCGACGGGGCGCGATCAAAACTGACCAGGGTTGAGGATCCTGGCCCCCTCTCACACGGCAATAGCGAAATGGGGTGAGAGCTTCGCCAAGGCTCCCTTTCAGGCCTTCGCCAGCTCCACCGCCTTTCTCGCGCCCTCTGACATGGTCGCGGCGGGGATGAGGGGAAGGTTGCTCTCGGAAAGGATCTGCCTCGCTTTTTCCTCGTTCGTGCCCGTGAGCCTCGCCACAACAGGAACCCTTATCTCCATCTCCCTGAAGACCTCAATGAGGCCCTGGGCGATGTCGTCGCAACGGGTTATGCCGCCGAATATGTTCAGGTAGATTGACCTCACATTCGGGTCTGAGAGGATTATTGAGAAGGCCTTCTTCACCTTCTCCGGGCTTGAGGAGCCGCCCACATCAAGGAAATTCGCCGGTTCGCCGCCGAAGTGCTTTATGAGGTCCATCGTTGCCATAGCGAGGCCGGCGCCGTTCACGCAACAGCCTATATTGCCATCAAGCTTCACGAAAGACAGGTCAAATGATTTTGCCTCATGCTCCTGCGGGTTCTCGTAGTCCATATCGCGCATGGCCTCAAGCTCCGGGTGCCTGAAAAGGGCGTTGTCATCCACGAGGATCTTGGCGTCAACGCAAGAAGGCTCGCCCCTTGTGGTGAAAACAAAGGGGTTTATCTCAGCGAGGGTTGCATCCGTGTCCCTGTAAATCCTCCAGAGCAAAAGGAGGGTTTGCGAGAGGTGCTTCGCCCTCCGCGGGTCGGGGTCAAGCCTGTAGGCGAGCTCTCTCGCCTGGTAGGCCTGCAGGCCCCAGACAGGGTCCACGACAAGCTTGTGAATGGCCTCAGGCTTTGTCCTCGCGACCTCCTCTATGTCAACCCCGCCCTCAGCGGAGACCATTACCACAGGAGCCTTCGCTCGCCTATCCTGGACTATGCCGAGATAGATCTCTTTCCCTATATCAACCGCCTCTGTGATCAGAACCTTCTTTACCTTTATGCCCTTTATCTCCATGCTCAGGATGGCGGTTGCCTTTTCAAGGGCCTCTGCGGGGTCATTCGCAAGCTTTATTCCGCCAGCCTTTCCCCTTCCGCCAACAGGGACCTGGGCCTTTATTACCACCGGAAACGAGAGGGCGGAAAGCCCATTCTTGACCTCATCCTGCGTCCTTGCTACGAAGCCCTTTTGGATGGGCAAGCCGTATCTCGCAAAAACCTCTTTCGCCTGATATTCAATAAGCTTCATAGGTGAAAATTATATCGGCTAGGGGTTGGCGGTTTCCAGTAGCGCGGCCGGCTTAGACAAGAGCGAACAAAAACATCAGGAGATACCCGAGGATCAAAAGCCCGCCCGGGGGGAGAAAACCCGTCCACCATCCGTAGGCAATTCCGCATGCCAAGAGAAGGGTCAGGATGACCCCTGCCCACTTCGCGGAGTTTGACCTTCGAGCTATCGCTCTCGCCAGAGGTATCCTGGAAAGGTCGCCGCCCGTTATGAGCGTTGTCCCGGCCTCAGCGTCAATGAATTCATCAGCTACCGCTACCCCCCAATAAGCTTCCCTGAGCATGTCGTGCCTGTGCGGAACATCATCAAAATAGAGGACCCTCCTTCCCTGGCTCACGAGGCCCAAAAGAACCTGCCTCTTTCCTTCCGGAACGCTCTCAGGGTATATCTCCTGGATACCCCACCTTTTCGCCCAAAACGATACGGTTGCCCTGGGAGCGGAGCTTACCATTACTTTACGCTTCCAAGCCCTCAGGAGCTCGTTGATGCCCGGCCTCGGCTCGCGGTTGAAGACCAGCGCGCCCTCCGGCTCGTCCGACTCCATGAAAACCGGGAAAAGCCCCTCGCTTTCCCCTGAAATATGCTGGTGGGATTTCACGAACCTCAGGTTCCCGAAACGCCAGAAAACGCCACCGACTATGCCGGTAACCCCCATGCCTCTGTAGTGATGCCTCTCGGTCGCCGAAAACTGGCCTGGCCCCAACGCTCTGGAAAGCTTTGAGATCAAGCCGTCCTCAAGGGATGAAGCCACAGAAAGGAGTTCCGGAGGGCCCTCTGTGCCGCAAAAGCGATAATCCCCAAGGGCTGATCCCAGCGGGATGAGAAGTGTGTTGGCCCTGCCGAGCCTGTGAAGGTGCTCGGCTTTCTTGAATACAATGCCTTCCGAAAGGCCTTTTTTAACGCCGGCGACCCTGTGCCATTCCGTTGCCAGGGATAAGGCACGAGGAAGGGGCAAAGCGAGGAGAAGAAGGGCATCCGGCCCCCAAAACCACGCCGCGGGGATGCTCAGCGCGAGCAGGATGTAAGAGAGGATGATTAGAAAGATGTAGGCCTTTGAAGCGCTTCCAGCAGAAAAGGCCTCCTCGGCTATGGCAAGGAGCTTTACGCGGTAAGAGTCCGCGAAGCTCTCCGTGGCCCTGATTATGATTCGGCCTGACTCAAGCATGTCTGAAGCGTAGACCCTGCTCCCCACAGCGAGAGCGCCCTCCTTCGTCCTCCCCCTACCCTCAAGCACAACCCCATCCAAGGCCACCCTCTCACCGCCCTCAACAATGAGGGTTTCTCCTCTCTCAACTTCGTCAACGGGCACCTCCACAATCCTGCCGCCCCTTTGGACCCTCGCCCACGGGGTGAACCTTGCGAGGAGGTCGGTTAATTGGGAAGAGGCCCTGCGAGCGAGCCAGTTCTCACATATCTCCCACGCATAGAGAAGAACAACTGTGAGTCCGGCGGGCAGGAAAAGCGGGTTCGGGCCTGCAAAAAGCGCCCATATCCCGTATCCGAGGAAAAATAATGCGGCCAGGACGCCCGGCAGGGCAAAATCCAGAAATCCCTTGAACAGAAAATAAAAGGCGCGACGGATAAGTGGGAATCCTGGCCAAAAAACGCAGATGGCGGCGAGTATCCCGGCGAGGCGAAACCTTGAAAGGTGCTCAGCCGCGGCTACCCCCACGGCCAGGACCAGGGCAACCAGAAGCCTCCTCAGAAGGGAGAATTTCCTCTTGCTCTCCTGGGCCTTCAGGAAACCAAGGGCAGTGGTCTCTGTGGCAGAAAACCCTTTGTTAACAAGGGTTTCCTTGATCACCTTCGGGTCAAAGAGATTCCTGTCATACTTGAAGAAGAGTAGCCTGGATACAGGGTTGAATTTGACATCCTTCACGCCCCTGAACCTCAGGAATGTCCGCCTGAGCCAGGCTCCCATGAGGCAGGAAGGGACCGGGTAAACGAAGAAAGCCCCCCTTTGATACTGCGGGTAAAGGCCGAGCCCCTCCATTGCATTCACCAAGCTCTCCGGGGGGAACTCGTCTTCGGCCAGCGCGATGAGCCTCCTGCCGTGTTCTATCACGACCTCTTTTATCCCAGGGGTTTTTGAGAGCTCCGCCGCGGCTGAGCCGCCTACGACAGGGTCTATCGGCGAGGAAAGGGTATACTCAAGGCGCTTTGGCATCAGAGGGTTTGAAATTATAAGATGAGCCTGCCAGCCGATTCATTCACGAGCGCCTGCGCGCGCTTGACAAGGAACTTTATACTTTCCTCGGCACCAGGAAACCAAAAACATAGGGGGCCGTAGAAATGGCGAAGAAAGCCAAAGCAAACCAAACCGTCTTCTCCGAGGAGAAATCCGCTGGCTCCTACAACCTTTCTATCCCAACCAGCTCCTTCCAGGCCGGAACCTACTTCCTGAGAATGGAAACCAAAACAAAGGCCAAGACCGAGAAGATCATCATGAGGTGAACGAGATGAAAACGAGGGGCCGGGTTCCAATCAGGGTCATAAGAGCCCGGCTCCTTATCTCTTTCAAGAAGGAATAAAATGGGTGGATTCCTTATTATGGCTTTCTGGTTTCGCTTGATGGTGTAAATTGGGGAAGTATGTGCGCCTCTTACTTCATCAGCTACAACTGTGTCATGGAGCTCATCCTCACGCCCTTGGATGTAAAGGAGGGGCCGGCTAGACCTGGCGGAAAGCTGACCCTGGTTCCCGCGCCCGGAGGCTTCTACATCTCCGGCTACTCAGGCCCCGCCAAAATCTACGACCCCGCAGGCCGTCTCATCCTGAGCAAAGAAATAAACGGAAAAACCCTGATAGGACCACTGAGGCCGGGGGTTTATTTTGTGATTGCGGGAAGACAGAGAGCCAGGATCGCAGCAAGATAAGCCGATCAAGGTTCTGTCGGGCAATCTTCCTCACCCCTCTCAGAACGCCTTCACCAGCTTGAAAGTCCTTTTCCCGGCCCTGAGGAGATAAACGCCAGGCCCTTCACCCCGGAGATCAAACGAGGCGCTTTCGGAGAACCTTCCCCTCGCAAGACACCTGCCAGCGGGGTCATATACCCCGGCCTCAAAGACCTTGCCCGGCCAGGTTATCTTCGCACAGGCCCTCATGTCCCACCTGAGTAGGGGACCGGCTTCCCCGGCAGAGGATTCCTTCACCTCGTCGCAGAAATAAGCCGAGCCAGCGTAGACATCGTAGACCAGGCTCCCCGTTCTCCTGTTGTCGCTCCAGCCCACCATAGCCCAACCATTCAGTCCGGCCACGCTCGGCGAAACCTTGCTGTCCCCGGCATTCTCGTCCACCTGCTCATCATGCCCGAACGAAAGCCCGCCAAAGCAATCAAAGTCATAGTAGATGTGATAGTTCCCCTCGCGCTCATCGTGCCAGACAACATGGGTTACCCAGTCATTGACCCAGATGGAGGGTTTTGTGGCGCCGCCTATCTGCTGGTTTGTGAGGTCATCAACCTTTACATTCGTAGCCCATGTCAGACCCCAATCCGTGCTCCTCGTGATATAGACATGCCAGGGCGTAAGGTCCCTCCCGTCAACCCAGGCCACATATATCCCATCGTTGGGCCCAAATCCCTCCCTCACATCAAGCGATGGCTGGACCTGCCACTCCCCGGTGGCGTCGTCGTTCAGCTTGCGGTTTGTTTCCCAGGTCGCGCCCAGGTCAGTGCTCCTTGAAAAATATATGTCCCAAGCTGTTGTCGCCGAGTTCCTGAAATCTGACCACGCCACGAAAACCATGTTCCCGTGCACCCCCAACGAGGGCTCGCGCTGGAGGCCGCTCGTGACATCGTTGACCCGGACCGGCGCGCCCCAGCTAGCGCCGCCGTCAGTGCTCATGGAGTAGAGGATGTCAAAGTCCCCGAACCTGTCGTCCTGCCACGCTAGAAAAACCGTGTCGTTCCTCGCCCAGACCGATGGCATGTTGTGGTTTGAGGAGACCGCATCAACCGGATGAACGGCCCATGTCGCGCCGCGGTCGGTGCTCCTTGCAACCTTGACGGAGGCGTATCCGGTTCCCCAGTCCCTGTAAGCAACATATATGACGCCGTTCTCCTGGACATATATGGAGGGGTATTGCTGATTTGAGGTATCCGATGGCCCAGCGTCGTCAACTCGGACCGGGGATGACCATGTGTTTCCTCCGTCAGTGCTCGCCGAGAACATTATGTCCGAGTCCTCTCCGGAGAGGTTCTCCATCCAGACCAGGTAATAACCCAAGCCCGGCCGCGCGAATGATGTGCGTCCCCCTGAGCCGAAGGTCGGACCCGTCCCCAGGGTTCCGTAGTAGCCGGGGCCCTGGTTGACCTTGATGTTCGGGAACTGAGATAGGAAAAGTAGCAGAAGCACAAAAACCTCCTTTCGGATATTTTAACTCCGGATCGCCATCCCGCGCAATTTGATCCGGGTCCCTCTTCGCGCTTATAATTTGGTGTGGTTAAGGATAAGGATAAGCTGATAAAGGATCTGGAGGGGCTGGGGTTGAACGAATACGAGTCCAAGGTCTATCTAGCGCTGGTTGAGGGCGGGGTAATGACAGCGCCCCAGGCCTCCAAGCTGGCCCGGATACCTATACAGAGGGTCTACGACATACTGGAACGCCTTGTGGAAAAAGGCCTGGTCTACATCGTGCCGGGAAAGGTGAAGAGGTTTGGCCCGGCCGCCCCTCAGACGGGAATGGAGAGCTTCTTGCAAAAAGAAAGGAATAGGATGGAAAATCTGCTCAAGGAGAGGGAAAGGATCGCGGAATCCCTCTCCCGCGAGCTCTCCTATCTTTACAACCCCGCGGCCCAGGACGATGACTTCCTTGATTACATAAAGATAGCGAAAGACCCTTCATATGTCGGCCTGATATTCGCGGAAGCGCAGAACAAGGCAAAGGAGAGGGTTTGGGCATTCATGAGGCCGCCATACACGGTTCCCCCGGACGAGAATGTTGAGACCCAGCTTGCGGCGAGCAAAAGGGGCGTGCAATACAGGGGAATATACGAGCTCTCTACAGTTGACGAAACCTTTGCCTTCTTCATAAAGCTCGGGATGGCCGCTGGCGAGGAGGTTAGGTTCACGGATCGCGTTCCCCTGAAAGCCGCTATATTTGATAACAAGCTTGTGTTTTTCGCCCTCCAGGACCCCATGCGCTCTTCATACACATATTTCTTCATAGACCACGAGGACATCGCGGTGGCGCTCTCGGACACATTCAACTATGTCTGGGAGCGCTCAAGGACCCCGGAGGAGGTTCTCGGCTTAGGGGTCTGGGAAGAGGTTATGAAGCTCAGGGAAGGGCTTGAGAAGAAATGAACGCAAAAAGCCCCGGAGGTGATTCCCTGGTCTGGCCATAATTTAGGTTATCAAGAATTTCCCGATTTTGCCCCGCTAAGCCCTATGTTTATTGGCACATCCGCGAGAACTTTTGATAGCCTGTGATTTATGATGGTTTAACTGGGGTTAAGGGTGCTTTCGTTGTCAGGCTCCGTGCTCTTGTGTTACAATTTGCCGGTGACAGAGGAGAACCTTTATTCAAAGATCGCGGAAGTGCTTCGGCAAAGCCTGGAGGCGATGAACCCTGACGAATTTGAGAGGTTCGTGGCACACCTTCTCCGCGAGCTCGGATACAGGGATGTGAGCAAAGTCGGGGGCAGGGGGGATGAGGGTATAGACATAAGAGCCAAGTTTCCTCTTGCTGAGCTTGTAGAAGAAGAGATAGCTATCCAATGCAAACATTACCGCGAGAGAAAGATAACACCGAGGCACATAAGGGAGTTTATAGGCGCACTTCAGAATGCTAGGATAAAGAAAGGTATATTCATGACTACTGGAGATTTCACAAGAGATGCCGAGGATGCGGCCAAAAAAGCGGATTTAACCCTCGTGAACGGGGATATGCTTGTGGAGATAATCCTCAGGAACATCAAGGTCCTTGAAGAATGGGAAAAGACCGATGGGGCTAACAAGCCAGCCCCCGTTACAGGTAGAATACGGTTCAGAATATTGGAAGAAGAGCTCTCCGTTAACCTCTGGAAAGAGGTTCTCTTGAGAACTGCTGAGTGGCTTATAAAGCAGGGGAAATTGAACCCTGAGGATGTGCCCATAAGTGCTGGAAATAAGCGCTATCTTGTGAACACCGAACCCATACACCCCACAGGCAGACATTTTATTTCGCAGGAGCGGCTTTCTAATGGTCTCTACATAGAGCTGAACTACTCAGCTGAGAGAACGGTAGCCATGGCCAGAAAGCTTTTGGAATGGGCCGGCATGGACGCGAAGGATTTGATTATCTTGGAATGACCTGGGTATCATGTTTGGCTTTCAGGAGTTGGTCTCAGATATTGTAAAATGAAGCCTTCAAAGCCAACGGTTGAGATACTCGTCCCTCACAGGGAGTTTTCGGCAAGATTAACCAGGGAGGGATGGGTTCGGTGGGAGTGGGCGCCCGGCCAGGAACTTCCCGCTGGCGCAGGGGTGATCCTTGTTCCGAATATGGTTCTGATATCTGGTGAGCAAAGAATAATCGTTGATCCGGGGCCTTTTTATTTGGGAAGGCTACCGGCAATAGCCCTCGGCTGGCGGGGACTTTCCACGAGGGATATTAACACGGTCATAAACACGCACCTCCACACGGATCACGCCGGCGGAAACGCCATTTTTAAAGGAAAGAAACTCATATTCCACGAGGCAGAGTATTCTTGCCACCCGCGCGCTTGGGTTGACTATGTTTCCGAGGGTATGGCCGTCAGCCTGATGAGGGGAGAGGAAATGGAGGTTTTGGACGGGGTAAAGCTTCTGCACGCGCCCGGCCACACTCCGGGCTCAATAGCGGTCCTTGTTGAGACCGAGGAAGGCAGGGTTCTGATAACAGGGGACGCGGGAGAAGGGGATTTGGGGACGATTATTTCAGAGTATTCCCCGCACCTTCTCATACCTGGCCACTGGGACCCGGTGAGGCGGCGCTAAAAACACCCTATTCTATCCTCCTCCCTTTCCAATCGCCCATGTTCCAGTTCCCGCGCTCGTTTGCCTGGCCCCACTTGCCCTCTATCCGCGAGCCGTCGGACTTAAGGACAAAGTAGCCTATGCCCTCAGCCGTCTGGCCGGACCTCATCTCCGTCCATGTGAAGTAGAGGGTGTCGTTCTGGATCTCGCCCGTAAGTATCCCGTTGGTTCCCCTGTATTCGTATGTCCCATCAACCTTGTTGCCGTTTTGGCTCAGCTCAACAGTACCCCAGTTTGTGTCCCATTTCCCGGCAAAGTCCTTGCCCTTTTTGCCGCCCAGCATCTGACAAGCCAGGAGAGCCACGCCCAGGATAACCGCAGGAAGTATCTTTTTCATGGTAACGAGAGTATAAAAGGGAGGGCGGGGCCGGGACAAGCACGGGTTTTGTAGGGCAAACCTTTTTGGCAGGCCTGCCCCTACTTTACCTCCAGAACCTCAATCCTGAGTTTTCCAACAACGGGGATTATCTCCGATTGGCGCTCTATCTCGCCTATCTTTAGAATTATGTGGCCGCATGAAGCGGGGAACTCTCCGGCAATTGGATCAACCCCAACCCACATCCCGTCAACATAGCTCGCGTTCCAGGCGTGGTAGTAGAACCTGCCCTCTTGCCATACAAGGCCAGCGAGCACAACGGTTGGTATCCCCGCGGCTCGGGCCAGCGCTCCGTAGAGGATGGAGTGCTCGTTGCAATCGCCGTAGCGCATGTCAAGGACCTCGCGGGCCGAAGGGACGGTCACGGTGGCGCGCTTGTCCAAGTAGCTGAAGACCCACCGGAGAATGGCCTCCGCCTTATCCGCCTCTCCGGTAATTCCACGGGTAATGCTGTCCGCAATCTGTTTTATCCGTGGGTCATCCGCCTGCATGAAGGATGTGGGCGCGGTGTAAAGCCTCCTCAGGCTATCCGGAAGGCCCTGACTAAGCTTTTTGGCCTGTGTTCTCGGATCAACCGAGCTGACCTCCACTATCACGAACCCGTTTCCCCTCTCAAGGAGGTCCTGAACCCCAAGCAATTCCAGGTCAAGATTACCCTCAAGGTTCCGTAGCCTATATTTTATCAGCTTTGCCTTTCGTGAAACAGGCTTGCCCTCCGGTTGGATGGAAAATGTTCGGAGAAGGTCAAGCGGCGGGCCTGATTCCTCCGCGAGGGCCTTTTCCCTGCCCTCCTCCACGAAGGAAAGGTCCATCGGGTATGTCTCACGGATTATCCTACCCCGGTATAAGTAAAAGCCCGTTATCGCTCCCATGAAAACAGAGGTGTATTTGGAGGCCTTTACGCTCTGGCCCATATAATCCACGGTCGTATCCCCCTTGTATTCAACCCTGGCGCTATCCAGGCTGAATGTGGAGGGATCGTAGAGCCAAATGAGCCCCATCGGAGCCTTGCCGTATGCGAGCGCGCTTGCCCAGGTCTGCGGGAGGAAGGTGTTTTCCCTCCAGACTACCTCCCTCTGGATCATCTTGCCCGATCCGTCATCAACCGAAAGAAAAAGCCTATCCCCTGATACTGTTCCCTCAACGATCATGTGCTGGTCTCCGGTCTTCATAGCAAAGGTCATCCTCTTCATCCTGAATGCCGAATCGCACTCCGCTGTAAGCTGAGAAGTTATCTCCTTCGGTACCCCCATCATAGCGAGGCTCATGTAGCCGTCCTCCTGAACGCGGAACCCCGAGCTCGTGGGGATGACCTGCAGGTGATTGTGGCCTATCTTGGTTTCCTTGAGGTATGTGCTCATCCAGAGGTCAAGTCCACCTGAGAGCTCCTCCTTGCTCGGAGCAGGCGGAGGGGCCTGGGGTTTTCTGCAACCGGCGAAAACGGCAAGAAAAATAAAAAATGCTATCTTTCTCATACTTGAAATTATAATGTCCGCGTGTGTTGTCGCGCACTCGCGATAGGGCAAGGGCCGCGCGGGAGGGCTCAGGCTCGCAAGGAGAATGGTTCGGGCGGGAAATACTCAATATCAATGAAATCCACCCCGGCGCGCGAGGCGCGAACCAACAGCGATTGGTGGGGCCCGAAGTCCAGCGATATCTCTCCGGAAAATCCTCCGAAATTCAGCCTGATCTTTTTCCGGGCCGCAATGGCATCCGCTGACTGGCCGTATCTCATGGGATACCTGAGCCCCGATGATGCGGGATGAGCTATAAAAATAAAGGCCTCATCGCCGTCAACCCTGCACCAGTAATCGGGAATGTCCTGGCCCTCAATCAGGGGAGGGGTCCGGATGGCAGAAGGGTCGGAGAAAACGCTTTCCATAGAAAGTAGCCTGTTGAGGTCTCTCTCGTATGGGCTGGAAGGCCTCGCGCCCCTCCTGAGAACGAGGATCGGAAGCCCCTCGCCAGCGAGACGAAGGAGTTCCCTGAGGCCCCGTGGGTCAAGCCAGGAGACATCCAGGTACAGAAACCTGAAGAGCGCATCGCCGCAGTGGAGGAACCCATCCTCAAACCTAGCGTTCGCCAGGGAATTAAACGATACCCACAAGGGGTGGCGCCCGGCAAGGGCTTTCGGGGGCCTGAGGTGGCGCATTTCCCAGAAATACCTGGCGTCCGGCGCGAGTCGCTCCTCAGGGGGCAGTTCACCTGCCATGAAGCAGTCCTCTATGGGCATGTATACCGCAACATCTGCATAAGTCCTGCCCCTCTTCATGAAGGATGGCCTCTGATTCGGGCACATCAACAGAGCCATAGGCCGCTATAAGGTCGGTCGGAGAGCCGTGGCACTGGACCCTGGAAAAAGCACCGAGCCCGCCGCATATCCGCGTGAACGGGCGATAGAACTCGTTCAAGACATAATCCGCTACGAGCATCCTGTAGTCATACCTGATATCCGGATGAGAATCAAGGGTCTCCATGAACGGCTCAACCGAATACCCGTATCTGCTCCTGAAGGCGTCGCCAAAACCATCGGAGTATCTTTCAAGCGCCCGCGAGGAAAGGTGATCCAGTATGTAGCCCTATGAGCTGAGCCCTTATGTCATCCTCGTTTATCCGCCCGGAGAACCACCACCACCTCGTGTAAGGCTTTGACGAGTTGGCGTAGGGTTGAAACCCTGTCATCTTCAATTGCGGCCTTGGGTGCGGAGAATCTCCGATAGCTTCTCCGCCACGAACCTAACCTTATCCTCACCCATGTGCGGGTAAAGGGGAAGGCTGAGCTCGCGGCTGGCGAGCTCCTCCGCGACCGGCAGTCTGAGCTCCGGGAAAAGCTTTCTGTAATAGGTAAATGTGTGAACAGCCGGATAATGAACTGAGGTTTGGATCCCGGCATCGGCGAGGCTCTCCATGACCGAGAGCCTGCCCACCTCCTCCGGAAGCACGATCGGAAATATGTAGTTGGCGGAGCTCTCGTAGTCATCAAAGGGTATTACGAGGCCGGGGATATCCGAAAGGAGCTCTCGGTAAAGCCTCACAAGCTCAACGCGTTTTCGGTTGGCCTCAGGAAGTTTCCTGAGCTGGACGCGGGCGAGCGCGGCTTGCATGTCCGTTGCCTTGTAGTTATAGCCCATTTCGGTTATGTCGTATGTCTTGAGAGCGGAATCCCTGAACCTGTCCCAGGCCGCGGCTGTCCTTCCGTGGGAGGCCATGCGCCTCGCCCTTTCGGCAAGCTGCTTGTCAAATGTAACGAGCGCTCCCCCCTCGCCAGATGTCATATTCTTGTTGGCAAAGAAGGAGAAACAGCCAACCTTTCCGAAGGTGCCCGGCTTCCTGCCCCCGGAGACCGACCCGTGGGTATGGGCGGCGTCCTCAATGAGCGCTATCCCCCTTTCCTCGCAAAACCGAGCCATTTCGGCTATGCCCTCGGAAAAACCGGCGTAGTGGAGGAAGATTATCGCCTTGGTCCTCTCGTTAACCAGCCCTTCAACGGTTTCAGGCGATATGTTAGGGTTTTTGAGGGATGCGGAATCCGCGAGCCTCAGCCTCGCTCCGAGCCAGAGAACGGGTGAGCATGTGGCTATGTATGTGAAAGCTGGGGCTATAACCTCGTCGCCAGGGCCTATCCCAACCGAGGCGAGCGCGAGGTGAATGGATGCGGTTCCCGATGATAGAAAAACAACCTCAGGCCCCCCCAAAAACTCCGAAAACTCCCTCTCAAACTCTTGTGTCTCAGGGCCGGCGGAAACCCATCCCCTCCTTATTACCGCAATAAGGGCCTCTTCCTCCTCAGCTCCGAAATCCGTATCAAAAAGGGGTATCTTCCAGGCCAAAGTTTGGCTCCTCCCGGACCTAATTACCTCCTGGGTTTTCCTTCTCTGCGGTCGCGCTCAGGGTTCCTGCGCGCCGGCCGCCCAGCAGGCCCGCGCTCCCTGAAGCCCTCTGGCTTTGGGAGAAGGGCCTTTCGTGAGACCTTTATCCTGCCTGTGGGGTCTATTTCCGTGACCTTTACCTCAACAATGTCCCCAACCTTGAGCACATCCTCAACGGAGGGGGTCCTTTCCCACGCTATGTCGGATATGTGCAGGAGGGCTTCCTTCTTCGGCGCCAGCTCAACGAAGGCGCCGAAATTCGTTATCCTGATAACCTTTGCCTTGTATATCTCGCCTATTTCAGGCTCGCGCACTATGGACTCCACGATTCGCCTCGCTTCGTTAACCTTCTCCATGTCATCTCCGGCTATCATAACCCTGCTCTCGGTGTCGTTTATCTCTATCTTTGTGCCGGTGCACTCCTGTATGCTTCTTATGGTCCTGCCTCCGGAGCCTATTATGTCGCCTATCTTGTCGTATGGCACAGGGAACGAGACAACCTTTGGCGCGTAGCGAGAGAGCTCATCCCTTGGCTTTGATATGGTTGATGACATTATCTCTAGGATATCCATCCTTGCTTCCCGCGCCTTTTCCAGAGCGGCGCGCAACACCTCTGGCTCAAGCCCCCTAAGCTTAAGATCAAGCTGAATAGCGTTCACGCCCCTTTCGGTGCCCGCAACCTTGAAGTCCATATCCCCGAAATGGTCCTCAAGCCCGATTATGTCTGTAAGGAGGATATTCCTTTCGCCTTCCTTTATGAGGCCTATCGAGATCCCGGCCACATGCTTCTCAATGGGGACCCCGGCATCCATGAGCGATAGCGAGCCCCCGCAGACCGTTGCCATGGATGTGGAGCCGTTTGATTCGGTTATGTCAGAAACTATCCTTATGATATAGGGGAATCTATCGGTATCTGGTATCATTACTGCAAGGGCCTTCTCCGCGAGGGCGCCGTGTCCTATCTCGCGCCTGGCTGGCCCGCGCATTGGCTTTACCTCGCCAGTTGAGAAAGGCGGGAAGTTGTAGTGGAGCATGAAGCGTTTTTCCTCGTAGTATTCAAGCTCCGGTAGGCGTTGAACATCCTCCTCGGTACCGAGGGTGGTGACCACGAGGGCCTGGGTTTCTCCCCTTGTGAAAAGGGCTGAGCCGTGTGTCCTAGGCAAAAGCCCGAGCTGGCAGGTTATTGGCCGGATCTGGTCAAAGCCCCTTCCGTCAACCCTTTTGCCCTCGGCGATGACATAATCGCGCATGAGGCGTTCCGCGAGCTTGTGAAGGGCATACCTTATCTCAACAGAGAGGTCTGGGAATTCCCCCGAAAGCGCCGCTACCGCTTCCTTGTCCAGCTCCTCCAAGGCCCTGTATCTTTCGTTCCTGCCTCCGAGCAGGAGTGCATCCCTTACCCTGTCCCTATAAAGCTCCTCGAGCCAGCGTGCCAGCTCATCCGGCACCTGAAGGTTCGTTGGTTCTTTTTTGTTTATCTGAAGTCCAGAGAGAAACTCCTTCTGGAACCTCCAGGTCTCCTCAACGGCCTTCATTCCGAATTCAATAGCGTCCCAAAGCTCAGGTTCGGGGATCTCCCTGCCGCCGAACTCTATCATGGAGATTGAGCCCGGCCTCCCAACCAAAAGGAGCTCAAAATCGCTTTTCTCCAGCTGGGAATTTGTGGGGTTCAGGATAAATTGCCCGTCTATCCTACCGATCGTTGCCGCGCCAAGCGGTTCAAAGAACGGGAGACTGGAAGCGCAGAGCGCGGCCGAAGAGCCGATTATTCCAGGTAGAAGCCCAGGGTTCTCCATGTCATAGGAGAGGAGGAGGACAACGATCTCCACCTCATCTATCATGCCCTCTGGAAACTGGGGCCTCAGCCCTCGGTCTATTGCCCTGCCGTAGAGTATTTCCCTGTCTCTTGGCTTTCCCTCCCTTTTGAAGAAGCCGCCCGGGATCTTTCCGGCCGCGTAGGTCTGCTCCCTGTATTCCACGAGGAGGGGCAGAAAATCAACCTTCTCCTCCGGGGGTTTCGTTGTCACAGCGACCAGCGCCACAGTGTCTCCATAGCTGGCCAGGACGGACGCATCCGCGCTTCTGGCCATTGTTCCGGTTTCCAAACTAAGGATTCTTCCCCCTAAAGGGGTCGTGTGTCTTATAGGGTTCATCCGAAATTACCCCCTGAGTCCCAGAGTGTGCACCACTTCCCTGTATTTGGCGAAATCGTTTTCCCTCAAATATCTGAGAAGCTTCCTTCTCTGCGCCGCCATCTTTACCAAGCTGTAGCGGGAGTGCACATCCTTTCTGTGCCTCTTCAGGTGTTCTGTCATAGCCTTTATCCTGGCCGTTAGGGCCACTATCTGGACCTCCGGTGACCCTGTATCCCTCTCGTGTCTGGCCAAGCTGATCTCTTTCTTTTCCTCTATCTTCTTTCTCGGCATCTTGTTTTTCCGTTTCTTTCTCTGTGCTAGCCAAATTATAAAGGCCGGGGCCGGGGCCAGGCAAGCGCGATAGAGTGCCAGCGGTTCCAGATCATACTCCCGGCTGAGTAAAACGGCATTGCGGCCGGCTAAATGGGCCTTAATCCAGCTTCACATAGCACACCTTCGGCCCGACACCATCGTTAACCTTAAGGAGCGTAGGCTTTGATTCCACGGGAAGGCTGTAAGCGAGAACAACCGGCGTTTCGGCTCCGGGTTTAACGGTCGTGGAAACGGGGTATTTCAGCTTCTTCATCTCGGACTGCGAGACTATGCCATCTATCTGGTATTTCACCTCTGCCGTGTCTTTCCTCTCAACCAGCACCACCAGGGCCATGTCCTGAAGCATGAAAGGTTGTTCCTGCTGGGTTATGTTTTTGGCCGAGGCATAGACCAGCTTGTAGTATCTATCCATTCCAGGGGTGATCTTGTCAGAAACGCTGTCAACCCTTACTGCCCAGAAATTGCTCTCGGCCCACTGCCCAATCATTACCGTCGGGGCCTCTTTTTTCTCCTCCTTCTTTCCGCCGCAGGAGAGAAGGAGTGCCGTTATCGCGATGCATATAGCCTTTTTCATAATAAACCTCCTAAAGGGAGAGATTTTAATGTTCCGGAGGGATGCCAGTAAGCCCCCGAAGAACTGACCTGACCCACATTTGACCCCCCTCAAACCCTTGTCATTACTGCAAAAGCTCTGAATCATAGATGGCCCAAGGGATAGAGGGGGTGTTGGCTTAGATTCTGTTTATTGACTGGCATT
>Ga0123519_10002871_pt1 | contig 28878 bp, 24 predicted proteins | sample YelNatPaOPRAMG02_FD_87396 | JGI IMG/M metagenome (GOLD analysis project Ga0123519, IMG submission 87396) | Hot spring microbial communities from Yellowstone National Park - Yellowstone National Park OP-RAMG-02 (version 2) | ecosystem: Environmental > Aquatic > Thermal springs > Hot (42-90C) ...
GAACGCCAAACCCGTCTCCGCAGACCCTTTGACCCCTCTAGCCACATATCTTAAAGACCAAGAAGGAAGAACCGTCGCCACCACGGTAAAGTAACCCAGCCAATCCCCAACGTTCTGCCAGACCCCGAATGTTTGGGGAGTAAGATTTCGAGTTATCAGAATAGTGAAAATTAAGCCTGTAATTATGGATAATATTCGTGACGTGAACATAATCAACCCAGAATATCTTAACCTTATTTTGCTAGCCAATTTATCTCAAACCTCAATCGGTTCATTTCTTACCTTGATTCCAATGAGCGAATGGTTGAAGACGGTTTTAAGAAATATATAAGAATATTTAAATTCGTAAATCTAGGTGTGCGTAGTAAACGCTTCAAGGTAAAAGCGAGAAGTAAGTTTAAATGAAAAGGTGAGGCAAGTGAGGATAGCCTTAACATTGTATGACTCTAACTTTTTAGGTGGTGGGAACAAGTTCACCGCTGATTTAGCTGAGGCTCTTTTAAGCGAGGGGCATCAAGTTGCTTTATGCACCGCCAATAAACCTGTGAAAGGAAGATGTCATGAAACTTTATTAAATATAAATAACGTTTACAGCTCGACGCCGTTTAAGAAAACCGGAAAGGCCAAACTATATTCATCCACTTTGCTCGTAGCCTATGCGTTAAAAAGATGCATTAGAGAATTCAAACCTCATCTCATGATCAACGCAGATTCCCCCCCAGCCACATTTGCTTTAACAGGCGGGAGGTCGTTAACTCGCATTCAATACGTGCATTGGCCCACGGAGCTTCAAAGCTATAAACACTCCATCCCACTGGAGCTTTATAGATCCCTATATTGGGGGCTTCATTACCACGCGTTGAAAAAAATGGACGCCGTTGTTTGTAATAGTAAGTTTACGCAGGAAATAACTAAAATCATATGGCGTAATGAGGTCCCTTCGAATAAATTTCATATAATATACCCTCCGGTGGATGTAGAAAAATATTTGAGATCAGATATACCGAAACGAAGGAAGCTGTGTTATGTAGGACGGCTGGATCCGAATAAGGGCATAGACATGGTTATAGACGCTTACCAAAAAATAAAGCAAGATGTGCCGAGCTTAGAGTTGGAAATAGCTGGAGCCTTAAACATCGGTGACGTCTACACAACGGCATATTATCCCAAATTGATGAAACGTTTAGAAGATTTGAGGGATGAAAAAATAAAGTTAAAGGTTAACCTGAAAGATGAAGAGATAGTTGAGGTTTATAAGTCTTCTATGTGTTTTGCTAACTTCAACCCAGAAGAGCACTTTGGGATTTGTGTGATAGAGGCGCAGGCAGCGGGGACTGTTCCAGTTGTTGCTCGAGGAGGAGGTCAGGTAGAGACGGTGAAGAATGGGAGAACAGGTTTTCTAGTCGACGATATAGATTCCATGGTAAAGAGGCTGAGACAATTATTCACAGACAATAACTTATACAACAGAATGAGTAAGAATGCGAGAAAATGGTCCCAAAATTTCTCAAAGAATGTTTTTAAATCTAAGTGGAGTAGAATAATCGCTACAACTTACAACGATAAGCATTTAATCCAATAACTACTCTTGGCGGAGACGACTTTGAACGGACAATCCATTCACAAAGCCTTTTCTCTAGTGCCATTGTCAGGCATTTATATTCGCCATAACTTTTAAAACATCCCAGATTTACAAATGTTCACTAAGGTTGTTTATTATTAAAAATTGGTGATGGGTTGATTCCCAAAATTTTAGTCACGAGAAGAATCCATGAAGGTGGTTTGAAACTGCTGGAGAAGCTTTGTGAAGTTGAAGTATGGGCTAAGGATAACCCGCCCAGCCAAGATGAGCTTGTGAAGCTGGTTTCAGGTAAGGATGGCGTGCTTTGCCTGTTGACCGATCGCATCGACGGAAAGGTTATGGGGGCTGCGGACCGATTGAAGGTGATTAGCTCTTACAGCGTGGGTTATGATCACATAGATGTGGAGGAGGCAACTAAAAGGGGCGTATACGTTACTTATACTCCAGGCGTGTTGACGGAGGCGACCGCTGACTTTACCTGGGCGTTGTTGATGGCGGCGGCTAGAAGGGTGGTTGAGGCTGACCGTTATGTTCGAGGTGGGGTGTGGAAGGTGGCTTGGTCTCCAGACCTGCTATTAGGAGTAGATTTGAGAGGAAAGGTTTTAGGAATTGTTGGGCTGGGTAGGATAGGATCAGCTGTCGCGAGGAGAGCTCTCGGATTCGACATGAAGATTTTATACTATAAGCCTAAGAGAGCTTCTCAAAGAGTTGAGCGGCGTTTAAAGGCCAATTATGTGGATTTGGAAACCCTTCTTAGGGAAAGCGACTTCGTAACCTTACATGTGCCGCTTTCAAGGGAAACATACCATATGATTGATGAAGAGAAGTTAAGGTTGATGAAGCCTACAGCCTACCTCATTAACACTTCTAGGGGCGGGGTAGTGGATCAGGGGGCTTTGGTTCACGCGTTAAAGGAAAAATGGATAGGTGGAGCGGCGTTAGATGTGTTCGAATCGGAGCCCCTTAGCCCCAATGATCCCTTGGCGAATATGCCTAACGTCGTGTTGGCGCCTCATATCGCCAGCGCCACCCATGAGGCCAGAGCCTCCATGGCGAGGCTGGCGGCTGAAAACCTACTGGCTGTTCTTAAGGGCATTAGGCCTCCATGCCTCGTTAATCCAGAGGTTCAAGCGGTGAAACCTCTAAGCGAAGTTAAGATGCTTTAACCGCCTTATGGGATTCAGCCGGGTTCATCATGATCGCTGGAAATCGATCCAACAGGTCTGAAGCGGTGAGTTGATACCCCTTCTCTCGGTATGCGAGGTCGCCTGCCAACCCGTTTATGTAGGCTCCGGCGACCGCGGATTCGAAGGCAGGATAGCCTTGAGCGAGGAAACCTCCTACAACGCCGGTTAACACGTCACCTGTCCCCCCTACGGTCATGCCTGGGTTACCGGTGTGGTTCAACTTCACCCTTAAACCGTCGGAAACCACATCCACAGAGCCCTTCAGAAGAATTACCGAGCCGAAACGAGCTGCGACGTCCTTAACGTCGTCAACACGCTTCAACAGGTTTTCGCTGGGAAGCTTACCGGTAAGCTTTTGGAACTCCCCTGCATGAGGGGTGACCTCGACTTTTCCATGGCTGTTGAGCCCTGAATCCCGAAAGGCGGCTATGGCGTCGGCGTCCACAACCATGGGTTTAACCCTTTTCCAGGCCAGTTCGATAACTTCCTTAGCGAATTCAAACGTCTCCTCCCTATCGCCGAGCCCTGACCCCACGGCGACAGCGGAAGCCTTCTCCAGAAAGGCCTTGAGTTGATTCAGATTCCTTGGAGTAAGGTATCTTCCCTCCATCTTTATCGTTATCAGATCTGGTGAAAAAGAGGAAATGGTTCTCGCCGTTTCCTCAGGGGCCGCCACATAGGCTAAATCGACCCCGACCCTAAGGGCCGCCAACGCCGCCAGGGCTGGAGCCCCAGTGTAGAGGTCGCTTCCACCGATTATTAGTAGCCTACCGAAATCCCCCTTATGAGCCATGGGGTCCCGAGCCCTAACCACCAACGTGAGGTCTCCTGGACCCGCGGTGAACTCAGCCTCAGGAGGTATCCCTATGTCGACCACCTTCAACTCTCCGCATAACGCTGAAGCGTTTCTCAACCCCACCTTCAACCGGTGGAAGGTCAACGTTAAATCGGCTCGAACAGCCTCTCCAAGCACCTCCCCGGTATCCGAGTCTACGCCTGATGGCACGTCAACGGAAACCTTAAACCCCTCCGACTCGTTTAAGGTTCTCACAGCCGTTAACATGGGCTCCCTTAAAACTCCCTTAACACCGGTGCCCAAAAGGCCGTCGACGATCACATCTGCTTTAACAGGCTTTAACTCCTTTGAATCCCTCACCTCCTCCAACTCCACGGTAAAACGCATGTTCCGCACGGCTTGATAGTTAAGCCATGTCAACTCGTCCCTAATCCTGTCCCCTGAGCCGATTAACAACACCTTGACCTTAAACCCCCTGCAAGCCAAGTGGCGAGCCGCCACCAAGCCGTCTCCACCGTTCCTACCCATACCAGCGTAAACCACTACACTGGAACCTGTGGGGAAACGGTGGGCGATTTCCTCAGCTACAACCCTACCAGCGTTCTCCATCAACTGTCTATCCGAGACCCCTAAATATTCGGCGTTCAAGTCGATCAGCCGAGCGGTTTCAGAGTTAACCGTCTCGTAGTTTCTGATCAAAGGAAACCCCTCTAACAGTTAAGGTAAACCAATATTAATAGGTGTTGAAACATTTCTGCTTCACCGCTTCAAAGGGTTACCTTGAAGGATCTTTCGAACAGAGCCTACAATGGAAAGACTTAGGATGCACCAAAACGTTGGAGCCAAGGCCCCGGTTCAAAACATCTTTTCCCAGCCATGTATGGTAGTGAAGTCCCCCCAGCTTGTTAATCGGGGTTCATTTACCCTTTTGCATAGATGTTTTGGATGGGATGTCATTCAGCGCGCTCTGGGGATACGCATACGTAGAGGATGTTGCTTCCCCTGAGGATTACGTGGCCGAGGTTTACTGACGGGGAGTTGTCCCTCACCTCCTTAGCGCATTCAAGGATGATGTTCATGTGGCTGTCGCAGTCAATTAGCTTGCCCCAATACTCCGCGTTGTTCTTCAACTTGATCTTAACCTCATTGTTGGTTTTCTTGAGCAGTAGGTTTAACGGTTTTTTTGAGGGCTCCAACTCCCATTCACTCTCTCCCCCTTCTCTAATTTTTAATATATAAGTCTTAGCATGTAGATTTTAAAATGGAAACGGGAGATAGAGAAAGATCTGGTTTAGGTTCGACGGGTGAACATGTTGGAAATTGACTCCTAGCGAAAGGTTGGGTTAACTGAATTGATGGAACGTTTGAATTTAGGTTTGGAAAACGGTTTTACAACCCTTCTTAAGACATGTTTGGACCAGAAGAAGACCGTTCTCCTGGTTGGGCGATGCAAGGTGGATTATGTTGGCCGGGCGAGATCAACTTTGGAGTATGGGGATAGGATAATTCTCGTTAAGGAGGATGGCTCCATCATCGTTCACAGACCCTACGGTTACCAGCCTGTGAACTGGCAGCCCCCCGGATCCGTCTTCCATATTAAAAAGATGGGAGAGCGCTACCTCTTGAAAGCCGTAAGGAGGAAACCTCAGGAATCGTTGGAGGTGACGTTTACCCACATCTACATGATTCAGGGGTTCAGCCTCAAAGATGAGGGAAAGTTCAGCTTACATGTCACTGAGCTTGAGATGAAGGAGGCTTTAACCCTAAAACCCGACCTCCTTGAGCCTGGTTTCAAGGTTCTGAGACCTGAGAAACCTGTTCCCCCAGGGTTTGTAGACTTGTACGGGTTGGACAAGGAGGGTCGAAGGGTTGTGGTAGAGTTGAAAAGGAACGCCGCTGACCGCCCAGCCATTCTACAACTTTACAAGTACATCGAATCCCTAGGGGGGAGGGGAGCTGTGAGAGGTGTGGTCGCAGCGCCATGCTTGGCTAAAGGAGCTCAACGTCTCATGGAGCAAATGGGCCTCGAGTTTAAACGCGTCGACCCAAAGGAATGCGCCAAGGTACTTTCTTCAACAGATTGGAGAACCCGTTCCTTAAGCGAATACATGGGCGAACGGACTGTTTAAATCCCGGTGGAGCGCTCTACTTTATTGGCGAAGGCGTGCTTAGAAAAGTGGAGGTAAAACTTCTCAGTTGAGCGTTGAGAGCCTTGAGCTCAGAAGTTGGAGTCAAACCCAAGTATGAGAGGATAGAGGATATTCCCGGAGTAGGCCCAGCCACAGCGGAGAAGCTGAAGGAGATGGGCTTCCACACCGTTGAATCCCTAGCCACAGCCACCATTAAGGAGTTGACGGTGGCCGGGGTTGGGGAGAAACAGGCCGCGAAGATCATCTCAGAGGCTAGAAGCAGCATAGCGTTAACCTTCATTCGAGCCGACGAGTTGATGGAGATGAGGAAGAGCGTTCTCAGGTTAACTACGGGAAGCAAGGCGTTGGATGAGCTGGTAGGCGGAGGAGTTGAAACCCAAACCATCACGGAGCTCTACGGTGAATACGGTGTGGGTAAAAGCATTCTATGCCATCAACTCTCCGTGAACGTTCAACTCCCCGTGGAGAAGGGCGGCCTCGACGGAAGCGCCCTATACGTGGACACGGAGCAAACCTTCAGGCCGGAGTGGATTGTAAGGATGGCAGAGCACCTTGGCTTAGACCCGGAGAAGGCTGCTCAAAAAATCATTTACTCTGAAGCCTACAACAGTGACCATCAAATCCTCATCTTGGAGAAAGCTGACAAGGTGATAAAGGAAAACAACGTCAAGTTGATCATCATCGACTCCCTCACCGCCCACTTTAGATCCGAGTACCTGGGCCGGGAGATGTTGGCGGAAAGACAGCAGAAGCTTAACAACCACATGCACCGGTTAATTAGGCTGGCGAGGGCCTTCAACGCAGCCGCCGTCGTCACCAACCAAGTCATGTCCAAGCCCGACGCCTTCTTCGCCATGGGGGTGGAAGCCGTTGGAGGACACATCGTAGCCCACACATCCCATACAAGACTGTTCCTGAGAAGAACCTCAGGAGCGGTGAGAATCGCCAGGCTTGTGTCCAGCCCATATTTACCGGAGGGGGAGAGGATTTTCAGGATCACCGAGCATGGGGTTGAAGATGTTCCAGAAGGAGAAGAGTATAAGAGGAGATGAGCCTTGAAAAGGGATCTCACATACTTCTTCACCCTGCTATTGGACCGCAAATTGAAGGAAGCGGAAGAGAGCTTAAACGAGTTAGCCCAGGAGCTAGATGGGTCAAAGGAGAATGAAGGATTCCTCAGAGCCCTCGAAGGCCTGACATTGGCTTTTAAATCCCCTGAGGAAAAGTACCTCTACGCGCCAACGCTGACCTCCTCCAGGAAGATGATTGAAAAAGCAAGGTTAGAGTTTCAAGAGCACTACCGGAACCCCCTCCACGACCCATACGATCGAGGTTACTTCAAGGCGATGATGGAGTTCACGGAGTTTCTGTTGAAAACTCAACTTGAAGATAAGGGGTAAGGATTCAACGAGTACAGTAAAATCCACGTCGCAGCCCACGTAAATATGTATGTTCCAATCCCCACCATAACCGTCTTATACTTACCCTTTAACTCCTTTTCCCCGTATCGAAACCCATGTTTCACGATCAGATAGGAGAGGATGTAAACCAACACCATCGTGGAAACCCCCTCCATCCCCTGCATCCTAAACATGAAACAGACAACGCCTACGATGATCCCCAACATGAATCTGAACCAATAAACAACGCTTGACGGCTTAACGCTCATACCCTTTCAACCCATAGATTCCATCATTACACAGATGGCCATATAAAGGGTTTACCTCATCCTCGCCACGCAATTAACCTTTAAGCAAGATTCATCTAATTCTCAATAGGTAAGTTTAAGGTTCGATGATCATGGCTGAAAAAAAGACCTCCATGACGGGGTTCGACCTAATTGCGCTTCAACGAGAGCTTGAATCTACCTTAACCGGGAAAATCGTGGACAGCGTCTACATCGCTGAAAACCATTTATTCTTATTCAAACTCAATCCAGGAGGCTTAACGCTGTTATTCGAACCTGAGAAAAGGCTTCACTGCACGAAGTTCAATTATAAGATACCGCAAAAACCCCCCCAGCTTTGCATGGAGCTGAGAAAACATGCCAAAGGATGCCGAGTCAAGTCATTAGAGGGAAACCCCTTAGAGAGAATCGTATACCTACGCCTCGAAGGCAAGGCCCGCGGACGCACGCTTGTCATGGAGGTCTTCAAACGCGGGAACCTCATGCTCCTAGACGAGCAGGATAGGATCATTCTTTCCACACGATACGCCGCCATGAAGGATAGGCGAATCGCTCGAGGAGAAGCTTACCGGGAGATGCCTCACAGCGGGGTTCACCCATTAGAGTTAAAGGCGTCAAACCTCATGGAAGCGGGTGAAGAAACCTTATGGAAGGCGTTGAGAAGACTCCTCCCATTTCCTCCATTGTACATTGAGGAGTGCCTACTCAGATCTGGGTTTAAGGGAGATGAGAAAACCTCTGAGCTGAGGGGGGATGAGGTGGAACGCATCCTACAAGCCGTGAAGTCAATTTACATAGAGCACACAACTCACCCCCTAGAGCCCATGATCATCCTCGACGAAACGGAGGAGCCGATGGATGTCGTCCCTAGACCTTTAAGGAAATACTGGAAAAACAGAAGCGTAAGGTATGATAACTTCAATGAAGCCTTAGATGAATACTTCTTAAAGCTCTACCAGAAGGAAGTAGAGGATAAGACGGTTAGGGCCCTAGAATATGAAAGGCAGCGGATCACCCGTGCGTTGGAGGAGCAGGTGAGGGAGCGAGAATTAATCGAAAGTCAGATTCTCCAACATCTTGAATCCGCCAGGCTCATCCAGGAAAACGCTTTGAAAATAGATGAAGCCTTGGAGAAGTTGAGGAGGCTTATCGAAGCTGAAGAGGGGTATAAGCCCATCCCCGGAGTGGTTCAACTGGACCTGAAAAACAGAAAGGCCTTGCTGGAGGTTGAGGGAAAAAACATATGGTTGACGATAACGAGCACGGCTTACAGAAACGCGGGAGCATACTATCAGGAAGTGAAAAAGTTAAGGAGGAAGCTGCAGGGGCTGAATGAATCCCTTGAAGCCATGAAGAACCGCCTAACTAGGGTGGAGATGAGCGTCGCGGAGTCCCAGGAGAATAAGCCAATCCTACAGGTTAAGCGTAGCCGACAATGGTATGAAAAGTTTAGGTGGTTCCGCTCCTCGGAGGGATTCCTAGTGCTAATAGGCCGGGACGCCCAAACCAACCGTCAGCTGATAGAGAAATACGTGGAGCCGATGGACATCGTGCTCCACGCCGAGGTACATGGAGCCCCCTTCGCGGTCATCAAAACGGAGGGGGGGAAGGTGGGGGAGGACACGATCAGGCAAGCAGCGGCCGCCGCCGTCTCCTACAGCAAGGCGTGGCGGGAGGGGTTAGCTTCAGCCGACGCCTACTGGGTCCACCCCCATCAGTTGAGTAGGAAGCCCCCGTCAGGGGAGTATATGGCCAGGGGAAGCTACATGATATACGGGAGGAGGAATCCTGTGAGGGGAGTTGAGTTGAAGCTTGCCATAGGAGTCGTTTTCGACGACCAGGTTCAAGTCGTCGGAGGCCCCCCCGAGGCTGTGGCCAAAGCCACTAACCGATACGTGACGATCGTACCAGGAAGGTTGAAGTCAGGTAAACTGGCCAAAATGGTGATTGAAAGGTTGAAGGAGAGATGCCCACAGGACGATAAGGAGAAGCTGAAGGCTGTAACCGTCGATGAGGTTCAAGCCTACATCCCAAGTGGCGGGGGAGCCCTCGAAAACCGGAGGACGCGCGTTGAAGGAAAGCCTGTTAATTGAAGATGTAAAGCTGTTAACGCCTAGCGGACCCCTTAACGTCGATATAGCGATCGTCGACGGCGTCATCGCGAAGATTGGGAAACACGTGGACGTTTCAGGCATCCGAAGGCTGGACGCTCATGGAAGGCTGGGGCTACCAGGCTTAATCGACGTCCACGTGCATTTAAGGGGGTTAAGCCTCGCCTATAAAGAGGATTACTATTCAGGCACATGTGCAGCCGCGGCTGGAGGCTTCGCCACCGTCCTAGATATGCCCAACACGGTTCCACCCACAGACTCACCTGAGCACCTTGAAATGAAAGCCCGCGAAGCCAGAATGGAGGCTGTCACGAACGTCGGGTTCCACGCTTTGCCCCCAAAAAAATGGGAGGAAGCTGACGCCATGGCTGAGAGGGGAGTAAAATCCTTTAAGCTATACATGGGCGATGAAAAATACGTGGACGAGGGATTCCTCTTTGAACGACTACCCCTCCTAGCCGTGAAATCGACGCGGTACGGCATCCCCTTAACAGTTCACGCCGAAGACTCCCATAACCTGAAGGATGAAGATGAACTCTTAAAAACCGGTGAGTTCACGGTTAAAACCTACACTTCAATCCACTCTCCTCGAAGTGAGGCGAGGGGAGTGAAGTTGATGTGCAAATTAGCCGGCGACGCGAGAATACATTTCTGCCATGTAAGCAGCGCTGAGGCCTTAACGCAGCTTAAGAAGTGTAGGGAAACCCGCGGTAATGTAACTTGTGAAGTTACACCCCACCACCTCTTTCTCACGGAGAAGGATTTGGAGAAGATAGGTTCCATAGCCCTCACAAACCCCCCATTCCGAGACCAGCATTCAAGGTTGAAACTTTGGGAGGCTTTGGCCAGGGGGGAGGTTGAGGTTGTAGCCAGCGACCACGCCCCTCACAATCGGGTGGAGAAGGAAAGATTGGAGTTAACGCAGGTTCCTCCGGGCATACCGGGGTTAGAAACAACCCTACCCCTAATGCTTAACGCCGCTCATAAGGGACTTATAAGCCTTGGCAGACTGGTGGAGACGTTCGCCGAAAACCCCGCGCGCATATTTAACCTAGAGGGGAAGGGTCGGCTGGATGTGGGTTTCGACGGAGACGTAACCATCGTAGACCTGAAACACGAACATGTAATAGACTCCTCTAAGTTTTACTCCAAGGCGAAGTACACGCCGTTTGAGGGGTGGCGTTGTCGCGGAAGACCCTGGGCCGTGGTGGTTGGAGGAGGGGTTGTCATGATGGATGGGGAAGTAACCGCGGAAAGGGGGACGGGAAACGTCATTGTCAAAGCCTAGATTTCTGATAGACGGCATGTTGGGTAAGCTGGCGCGATGGCTTAGGCTTCTAGGACAGGAAGTGAACTATATGAATCAAAGCGGTGACGATGAGTTAATCGAAGAAGCGTTAAACCGAAGATACGTATTATTAACCTCCGATGTAGCATTGCATAGGAAGGCATTGGTGAGGGGAGTGGATTCCGTTCTGGTCACAGCTAGAGATGAACCGGGTAGAATAGCCCAGTTAGCGGAAAGATTCCAGATTCCTCTACAGGTGAACCCTGATGAGTCGAAGTGTCCTCGATGCGGCTTCGCATTGAAGAAAATCGGTAAACAGGAGGTGGAGGGCAAGGTGCCTGAGAAAAGCTTCCACAGACATGAAGAATACTGGGTTTGCTCGAACCCTGAGTGTAGTAAAATATATTGGCGGGGAAGCCATTGGAGGAACATCGAGAAAACCTTGGAGAAGGCGCGTTTAACGCTGAGGAAGGTAGAGAGGGGAGGTAGGTAGGTTGGAAGCCTACACGCTTGAGGATGGAAGGATACTGGTTCAAACGGCCCGGGAGGCTGTTCACACATGGCTTCAAAGGGCCGTGATGATTAACCCCCCACCCCAGGTTCCGGAGAAACTTCACCGAAAATCCGGGGTTTTCGTAACCCTTAACCGATTCGACAACGGCTCCCTAAGGGGATGCATCGGCTACCCGACACCGGTGAAGCCTTTAATCCAAGCCACCATTGAAGTAGCCATCGAGGCCGCCACCTCCGACCCCCGCTTCCCACCGGTTACCTTGAAGGAGTTTGAAGAAAACATCGTCGTCGAGGTGAGCGTCCTAACACCCCCCGTGGAGATACAGGTCTCCAACCCTAAAGACCTCCCAAAACAGATTCAAGTAGGCGTAGATGGGTTGATAGTGGAGAAGAACTGGGCGAAAGGCCTACTGCTACCTCAAGTGGCCACGGAGTGGGGAATGGACGCTGAGGAGTTTCTCTGCCACTGTTGTCTCAAGGCCGGTTTACCCCCCGACGAATGGACTTCAAGAAGCGTTAAGGTAAGTAAGTTTCAAGCCCACATTTTCAAGGAGAAAAGCCCTAGAGGCGAGGTTGTGAGGAGGGAAAGCGTTGCTGAGCGGCGTTAGAGTCCTCCTCGCACCCAACGGCCTAGGTCTAGGACATGTGAAAAGGGTTGAGGTCCTCGATGAAGAGTTAAAGAAGGCGGGATGCCTAACATTTTACTCCACATACCTGGACGCTTACAGGTACTGCAAGGCTAGGGGTCTACCAGCCGTGGAGTCCATACCCATATCGTACGGGGTAAGCCACGACGGATCCGTGGACTACAAGGCCACCCTAACCTCCAACGGCCTCTCCATGGGGTTTAGAAGGTTTCTCCAACAGGTGACGAGGGAGATACAGGTAGTGAAGGCCTTTAAACCCCACCTCATACTATCAGACTCTAGGGCCTCATCCATCATCGCGGGCAAGCTTCTGGGAAAACCCGTCATACTCCTGATAAACCAGCTTAAAGTGTACATGGTCAACCCTAAGGCTTTGAAACTCAACCTCTTCGACAAGCTCATCCTCAAAGTCGCCTACCTGTTCTGGGTTGTTTTAAATCGAATCCTAGAGGTGATTTGGAGTCAAGCCAACCTCATCCTAATCCCTGACTTCCCCCTCCCCTATACCATCTGTAAAATGAACCTTGAAATTCCTAAAGGATGCGTGGGAAAGCTTAGGTTTATCGGCCCCCTACTTAGGTACAGGCCAGAAGACCTAGAAGGGGTTGAAAAGCTTAGGAGGAAACATGGGCTCACCGGCTCACGCCCCATACTTTACGCGGCCATTAGTGGACCAGCCGCGGAGAAAAGGTCGCTGCTTAAAACCTTACAGCCAACCTTAATCAGCCTCAGCCACCGATACCAAGTGGTGTTGACGATGGGCGAGCCTGGAGTTGACCATCCAGTTGAAGAGGTGAAAATAGGATTGTTCAAAGCGACGCCGAGTAAATTAACCACGTATCCATGGGTAGATGAGAAAACCCACTGCGAACTCCTCAAAGCCTGCGACCTCGTCCTATGTAGGGCTGGACATGGAATCATCACCAAGGCGATGGTTTATGGAAAACCCATGATTCTCATACCCATACCCAACCACTCGGAGCAGTGGAGCAACGCGGCGGCCTGCGGGAGAATAGGATATGGGGTAATCATGGATCAACGTAACTTGAGGCCTGAAACCCTAATGGAAGCCGTGAAGCGGGCCTTAACCCTTAAACCTAGAAGTATAGGGTTAAACTTAGATGATAGCTTAGTTGGAGGAAAGAACTCCATAGTCCATCTGCTTTCAACGTTAACACCATTTCATCCGACGCGGATGAACAGGAGAGGTTAATGGGTTAAATTGGACAATTTGTCGAGCGGTTTTAACCGTTGGTGGGGTTTTTTAAGGTCTTGCTGTGAACCCACCGAGATTTGCAGGACATTTTAACCCCAGGCATGGTTTTGAACGCTGTGGAGGAAGCTTTCAAGGAGAAGGGTTTTGGAAGGGTTCAGATGCCCCCGAAGCTCTACTTATACTACCGGCGTTATGGGGGAGATTTGAGGGTAATGCCGTCTTATTTAGAGTCTTTGGAGGCTTCAGGGGTGAAGGTGGTCAACGTTCACCCCCATAACCCTAAACTTCATGGATTGCCCACCGTTATGGCCGTGATGATCTTGGTTAACCCTAGAACAGGAGAGCCCTACGCCATCATGGATGGAACTTTAATCACCGCCTATCGGACTGGAGCCGCTGCTGCGGTGGCCACCAAATACCTGGCTCGGAGGGATTCTTCGATCCTAGGCCTTGTAGGTGCGGGCGTTCAATCCAGATTCCAGCTTATCTCCTTGAGGGAGGTGGTGGACCTGAACCTAGTTAAAGTGTACGACGCTGATGAAAGCAAGGTTAGGAGATTCATAGAGGAAATGGATAAACTAGTGGACTTCCAAGTTCAATCCTCCAAGAGCGTTGAGGAATGCGTTTCCAGATCCGATATCGTATGCACCACCACGCCGGTTAGAGCCCCTTTAGTGATGTGTGAATGGGTTCAGGAGGGAACGCATATCAACGCCATCGGAGCTGATGCTCCTGGAAAACAGGAGCTTGACCCCGACATTCTTAGGAGGGCGAAGATCGTCGTCGACGACCTAGAGCAGGCGCGTCACAGCGGGGAGATCAATGTCCCCCTCTCTCGAGGACTCATCTCCCTACAAGATGTTTATGGGGAGCTCAGCGAAATCGTGTGCGGATTTAAAAAGGGAAGGGTTGAAGAGGGAGAGGTCACGGTGTTCGACTCCACAGGGTTGTCGATTCAAGACGTCGCCACAGCCTTCGCCGCCTACGAGTTAGCCTTGAAGAAAAACGTGGGAATCCACGTAGAGCTTTAACCAGTTTTCCCTGGGAAACCGATGCGATGATATTGATTCGAACCATACGTATGCTGGAATGTTTCTGTTAACACATCAACGACGACAGGTGTCCCATCTTGAGCAACTTGGAAAGCCTTCCGGACGACTTCATCCAGCTCCGCTGGAGTTTCAACCCTCATACCCACGCACCCAGCGGCCTCAGCTGCCTTAACGAAATCCCATTGGGCCTCGAAGTCCACTGAGATGATTCTACCATCCTTAAACTCCCTTTGATACCATTTAATCCATCCTAAGGCTCCGTCGTTGGCTATGAACCACGCCACTGGGAGATCGTATTGAACGGCCACAGGTAACTCGTGCATCTGCATTTGGAAGCTTCCATCCCCTGTAACGGCGAAGACGACATGCTCAGGCCTTCCCAGCTTTACCCCTAGGGAGGCTGGGACGCTGAAACCCATGCATCCGTAGTCGCTGGAGGACACCCAATAACCCGCCCTCCTCACCTGAAGATAGGTGGCTGTCCATATCCGGTTGGCTCCTTCACCGAGCACCGCGATGGCGTCTTCAGGCATGGCGTCGCTGATTGACACCGCCAATCTACCTGGATGGATGGGTTTCGACCCTGTTTTCCTTAATTCCTCCAGCTCCTGCATGTACATCCCCTTATACCTTGAAAGCCTGCTCAGCCGTTCGTGGGACTTCACGGCCTTTTCAAGCTTTAACCGACAGTACTCAACCAGCCTCTTTAAGGTTAGCCTGGCATCGCCGACTAAAGCCACATCGGGCACCCAGTTTCTCGACATTTGCTCCGGATCGACGTCCAAGTACAGGAACTTCGCCTTCTCCGGACGCCAATTCCACTGGCCCGTAGCCCACTCCTCCAGCTGGGATCCAACCCACAACATGCAGTCAGATTCCTCATACACCCGCTCTGAGGCCCTTGTCTTATTCAACCCTACTCCACCGATGTATAGGGGGTGGGTTTCAGGAATGGACGCCTTACCGCTATTAGTTGTCAGAACCGGTATGGTTAAGAGCTCGGCGAGCTCCTGGAGCTCCCGGTACGCGCCACTTAAATGCACGCCCCCTCCAGCCACTATGATAGGAGCTTCAGCTCCCAGTAAGGCGTCGCCCGCGACCTTTACAGCCTCACCGTCAGCCTCGTAAAATGTGGTAGGAATGCTCCGATACTCTGGGAAGTCAGCCTCTTCCCCTCCGAGGTCAATGGGGAAGTTGATGAAAACGGGGCCTGGGGGAGGAGATCTGGCGACGCTGAACGCCCTCCTCATCACCCACTGAACCTTCTCCACCTTATCGACAGTGTAGATCCATTTGCAGAAGGGCAGCATGCTCTCCTCTTGGGGAAACTCCTGTAAGGCGCCCATTCCATAATGTTTGAGGGGAACCGCTGCGCAGAAGGCGATGAGGGGAACGCGACCAGCGTAGGCTTCGTGAACGCCTGGTAGAAGCTGACCCCATCCGGGGCCAGCTGTTCCATGGCAAAACCCCACAGAGCCCGTCGCCTTCGCGTAGCCTAAGGCCTCAAACGACCCTGACTCTTCATGCCGGGTTAAAATGGGCTTAACGGACTCCTCTCCATGTAAAGCGTCGTAAAGGATCTCGCAACTATGTCCTCCTGGAAGACCGAAAACATATTTCACATTCTCCTTTACAAGGGATTGAACTATCGCTTGATCACCCCTTAAAACCGCCATAAACACCACTCAACCGAACAACAATGAGTTTTGGGGATTTAAAGCCTATTAGCGGCCTCTGTCAGGTATTCCTTAGGGAACATGTTTCCCACGTTCAGTACGCCCTTAGGGTCGAACGCTAACTTAAGCTTCGCCATACCCAGTAACACCTCTTTGGAGTACATTAACTCGAGAAGGGGTTTTACAGTTCCGTCTTCAAGGTAAAATTTTTTCCCCACCCCATGCTCAGCTGAAACCGTTCCACCTAGTTCAACCCCCTTTTTAACAACTTCCAAGGCGAGGTTTTTCATGTACTCCAACTCGCCGTGGCTTTCAGGTAGGAAGTTCAAATGTAGGTGAGAATCCCCAATGTGGCCGAAGTATAGGGAGGCGACTTTCAAGCCCTGCGCCTCTTTCTCATCCTTAAAGATAAGGCTTTCATCCTCCATGCTCATGATATGGGTTGGCGATAATCCCAGCCTGCGGTTCACCCTCTCCGTTTGGGCCCTTCTTCCAACCTCCTCGTAAAAGTCGATCATGCGTTGAGTCTCATCCTCTGGAACCGCTACATCCGTGGCAACCTTGCTCACTCCTCGGGTCCTCACATATTGGTTAACGGCCTCGGGTAGGGAATGCCTAAATTCCACAAGCCTCCTCTTCTCATCTTCCGTGAAGGCCACGTACGTTTGAATGGGGTGAAACTCGTCCAGCAGTTCGTCCCACTTCTCCATGCACACCTCCAATGTTTCTTCATCGACTTCTTGCTCGAACTCCACAGCCGCCTCAGCGTTCCCAGGTATGGGGATGGGAGATTTACCCCCCCAATCCAGGAACTTTAAAGAGCATCCATCATAATATTCAAGGGAGAGGGGATTGGTGAAGTCGCCCATAAACGGTTTTCCCGCTGGTTTCCGGCTTAGGGACATAACCTTCTCCACGAAGGCTAAGGCTTGAAACCGGCTGGGGTAGAAGGCCAGGCATTGGAAGGTTTCTCTGGACTGGGTTAAAGAGACCTCAATTTCGGTGAAGATCCCTAGGATTCCCTCAGAACCTATGAAGAGGTCTATCAGGTCCATTCCCTCTTCGACGAACAGCCCAGCCGAGTTTTTCCTAACCCTGGGCATCTGCATCGTGGGCAGCGGAACGTGGATAACACCTCTCGACGATGTTTCGATGATAAACCTGTTTTCCACAGCTTTCACCTCACCTCTCCTCACCTCTAAAACCTCACCAAAGGGGAGGACGACCCGAAGCCTTCGAACCCAGCTCCTTGTAGGGCCATACCGAAAGGATCGAGAGCCTGAAGCGTTTGTCGCCACGCTACCGCCCATCGTAGCGGTTTTCTCCGTTGGGTCTGGAGGATACATTAAACCCATGGGCTTCAACACTTCCTCGACGATTTCCAGCGTAATGCCTGGGGGTGCGATCATGAAGGACCCTTTTTGATCTACACCTGTGAGGACGCGATATTCTCGGTTTGTTCTCTGATCCTTGAATTGCAGAGCCTGAAACCCAGGCCTCATGGGCGTAGAAGTCATCTGCTCCATGGAGATGACGATGCCGCCGAAGGGAACCCTCGCGCCTGTCAGGCTGGTGCCGGAGCCTGAAACCGTAACCTCAACCCCCCGGGAGTACATCTCCCTCATCAGCTGAACCACTTCCGCCTCGCAACGTGGGAGGAAAACCTTCTCAGCGACACCCTTAAAGCTGGAGGACTCGTCGGTTAGATACGGCTCCACCGAGTTTGAGCATGGTATCGGACCTTTAGAAGCCTCAACGTGATCGAGGGTGGAGATGGTGTTCAAAGCCCTCTTATTCATGGAGGTTATGATGGGCTCCGAAGCGTAAATATGTTTTTATTTTCCCATCTGAGAACCGCATCGAAGGTTACTAATGCTCAGCTGGTTCGACGATAAACATTTAGCGTAGGGATGAGAGGATGTCCTTGTTGAGGATGGGTTAGAGTGGAGGAAGTGGTTGTCCCCGACACCTCGGCGTTGATCGAGGGGAAGCTGAAAGAAGCGCTGAAGGCCATGGAAGGAAGGAGAGTCAGGGTTGCGGTGCCGCTGGCTGCCCTTGACGAGTTACAGGCTCAAGCCTCTAAGGGTCGGGAGTCGGGTTGGATGGGGTTGAAAGAACTAATCCGCCTACGTAAACTGTGCGAGAAGAAGGGGGTCTCCCTTTCCTTTATGGGTGAAAGGCCAAGCATGGAGGATATTAAGCTGGCAAACAGCGGCAGAATCGACGCCCTGATAATAGACGTAGCCAGAAGAATGGGAGGGGTCCTTTACACCGCTGACCAAGTGCAAGCCAGGGTGGCGGAGGCGGAGGGTGTCGCGGTGAAGTTGATCAGGAGAAGGATTCGTAGAAAGAGGTTAGAGTTTGAGAAGTTCTTTACAGCTGACACGTTAAGCCTCCATTTGAAGGAAGGGGTTCCCCCCCTAGCGAAAAGAGGCCTACCTGGAAAATTCAGCTTGGTAAAGCTTAGGGACACACCTAGCACCCTCAACGAGCTTGAACGTTACATTAAAGAAATCTTCGACGCCGCCAAGGCTGATAGGAACAGCTTCACAGAGCTCAGCATGAGAGGCGCCATGATCATACAGTTGGGAAGATACCGCATCGCCGTGGCGAGGCCACCCTTCTCAGACGGGGTGGAGTTAACCATCGTCAGACCCACCGTGGAGTTGAAGCTGGAGGACTATGAGCTTTCCAGCCGCTTAATGATGAGGTTAAGAGAGAGAGCTGAAGGCATCCTCATAGCCGGCCCCCCGGGATCAGGAAAAACAACCTTCGCCTCATCCCTAGCGGAGTTCTACTCGAAACAGGGAAAGATCATCAAAACCTTAGAATCTCCGAGGGACCTACAGGTTGGACCGCAGATCACTCAGTACTCCCCTCTCGAGGGAAGCTTTGAAAAAACCGCCGACATACTCCTATTGGTGAGACCTGACTACTCGATCTTCGACGAGATCAGGAAAACCCCGGACTTCAAGGTTTTCGCAGATTTAAGGTCAGCCGGGGTAGGCATGATCGGCGTCGTCCACGCCAGCAACCCCATAGACGCCATACAGAGGTTCATGGCCCGGCTGGAATTAGGGTTAATCCCTCAAACCATAGACACGGTGATCTTCATCAAGTACGGAAGAGTGGAGCAAGTTCTCACCGTTTCCTTAACCGTTAAGGTTCCAACAGGAATGGTTGAAGCAGAGCTCGCTAGACCCGTCGTAGAGTTGAAAAACTTTGAAACCAACGAGCTTGAATATGAGATATACACCTTTGGCGAGGAAAACGTCGTTGTACCCATCAAAGGTGAAACCCCCCCATCCCCCGCGGAGAGGCTGGCCATCCAGAAAATTAAAGAGGAAATCTCCCGATTCGACCCCGAAGCGGAGGTCAGACTACTAAACCCCAGCCGAGCCCTAATAAAGGTCAGAGAGGAAGCTGTACCATCGATCATAGGGAAATCTGGGTCCACCATATCCCGGCTTGAGGAAAAGCTGGGAATCAGCCTAGAGGTAGAGGCTAAGGGGGAAGCCGAACACCCCACATTACCCTACCGGTTAAAGGAGTTGAAGAATAGGTGGGAGCTCGTAATCGATAAAAGACATGCTGGAAACATGATAAACCTCCAAGTCGAGGGGAAAACTGTGGGAAGATTCAAGGTAAACCGGAAGGGCAAGGTTACCGTGCCCACAAGATCCGAGGAGGGAAAAAAACTTGAAGAGGCTTTGAAAAAAGGTTACGACATCAAAGTTTCAAGGATATCTTAACGCCGAATCCCACCCCCCACAGAAAACCCATTTAATTTCGGGTTCAAATCCCAAATGGAACGATGAGTAAACAGGGGCTGTAAACTTAAGGCATAGTTTCCAAATCGGCCTAGGCGACTCCGACCCCAAACTCCCTGGGAACAACTTCCACCAAGCAGAGTAAGTCCCACGTGGCCGCAAAGGCTCATCTAAACCTTCGATCACCACTTAAACATAAATGAACTCCAGCGTCCAAGCTGGAAGAGCAAACATCGTACCCAAAGCCGTAAAATACTTAAACACGGCGAGGATGATTTTCAAATATGTTATCGAAGCCCACGCTAAAATTCCCGACGTCCCCGTCAAAATAAAAAGGAGGGTTGTGCGATTAACACCTCCCCCTGAATATGGGCCGTCTTTAAAATAGTGTTCGCTTAGGCTGCACTGGTGGAATAAATATCTTACATCTTGAACAGTACCATTGAGCTATGGTAGGAGACCAATACAAGACGTGCCCGCAATATGGGCAAAATTGATCTCTCACAACGAACACGGGGGGGAGAATTACCGGAGCTGGAACAACTGGAACCACGTATGGAACAGCCGCATAGTATACTGGGACAACTGGAACATACATTTTAACTCACGCCTCCATTACCATATGAATGTTTAAACTTCAATTTAAAGTTAAGGGGAACTTCCGACGTTGGAAATTCTAAGAGTTCATTTGATTAAATGAGAACACTAAAGGAAACACCTATGAACGCCTCCTCAGCCAAAGAAGTTAAAATCTTGTTTAAACCTAAGAGTGAGGAGAGTAGATAGAGAGTGTCGGCAACTTAGTTTCCCATGTTAAATGAAGGGGGCTGTTAATTATTATAACGCCCCAACTTCTCGGGAAAAACCCCAAGCTTAACGACGCCGTTCTTAAAAGTCGTGAAACTTAAATCCTCGAGAATAACAGTTAACTGGAATAATGAAGGATTGAATATTTATAGTTTCATCGATAGTAGGATTTTTCAGCGAGTTCCAGTAGGTCGTGACGCCTTAGTTGAATTTAAGCGTGGTCGCCAATGAACGCGGATTTAAGATTTGGTATATGCGTAGATGACGTATGGCGTTACTTGAACCTAAATCCACCACGCTCCATCCTTATTCCACACCTTTTCTCTGCGTCGTCGATACCTAGGGTGAGGAGTGTTAAATCGGGGGTAAGACCCCAGAAACAGGTTGAGGAAGTGGCCTTGGACTCCGCCCTTTCCTTGGCTAGAACGTTAAGGAATGCAGGAATAGGCTACGTAAGGTTTTGGCTTCAATGGAACTTTATTCAACCTACGATACAGGGGGTTTCATCCTCCTCTTACAACTGGTCTAGGATGGATGCTTTTATGGAGGCTTTAAAAGACGGTGAGTTGGAAGTCATCCCGGTGATCGGATGCGGGTATCAGAGGATGCTTCCCGAGGGAGTGGACCTCGAAGTAAACCCTTCCGCATATGTAAAAGCTGTATACGAGTTGACGAGGGAGGTTGTTCACAGATATAAGGGGTTCGTCAAGATCTGGCAGATTGAAAACGAACCGAACTGGTGGTTCGCTCACTACGCGGCTGGATGGAGAAGGGGCGTTGTTTGGATTGATCCAGAAGCCAAGTTTAGAATGGCTTTGCTTAAATCGCTGAGGGACGCCGTATACGCTGAGGATGAATCCGCCTCCGTCATGGTGAACTTAGAGGTTGATAGATCCCTAAGGGATCTCCCCTTCTATGCGAAGTTCTGCGACATCCTTGGGTTGGATTACTATCCAAACTACTCCCACGCCAAGCCGGTGGAGGCTTCAGGCCTGATCCCTAAAGCCGAAAAGATATTTCATGAAACGGGGAAGCGGTTGATGGTTTGTGAAACCGGTTACCCTTCAGGGCCAAGGATAATGGGGTATAGCGAGAGGCTTCAAGCCCTTTACGTAAAGAAGCTAATGGAGGCGGTGGCGGACCTTTCCTTCATCGAAGCCGTTTCCATCTGGAGACTCTCAGACTCAGAGTGGAGATCTTTCCCAGAGCAGGAGAATCATTTTGGGCTCATAAGGGCCAATGGGGTTCCTAAGCCGTCCTGGAAAACCTACCTCGACTATATCGAAAAGCTATGTTAGGCTTTATATCCCATTTTAGGGTAAGGTGGTTTGAAGAGGATTGAAGACGGTAAAGGTTTGGGAATGCGCGAGCAAACCCGTTAGAACCATGGACGCTGAGTCCGATGTCCGGGAAGTGGTAAAGGCGATGAATGAGCATAAAGTCGCATCAATGCTGGTGACTGAGAACGGGAAACCTGTTGGAATCATCACTGAAAGAGACATATTACAGAGGGTCATCGAGGAGGGAAAAAGCTTAGAATCCACCAAGGCCAAGGACATCATGTCCCAACCGGTTCAATCCATAGACTCGAACACGTCCATAAAAGAGGCTTGCAAGGCGATGACCACGCTTAGGGTGAAGAAACTACTCGTCTTAAAGAATGGACGACCAGACGGCTTCGTCACCATCGCCGACCTCGTAAAGAAGATACTGAGCCTTCACAACGAACAGTTGGAAGACTGGGAAAAAGCCGTCGTTCAAGCTTGGGAATCCTTCTAACAACGTTGAAAACGAAGCGATCCTTGAACACCAATACATTCGCCTAAAAACGTTCAACCGATAATGGAGAACACTCTGGTCACATGTATTACGGGATATGAATTTAGGTCGTATTTTCGCTGTATCCAAGCTGGGTTAAACGCCGCATCCATTCGAAGCCCTCGTTAAAGCGAAGTGGAAGGGTTATTGGAGCAAGTTATGTGAAGCTGCAAAGCCTATAAATTCATTTAACGTAAACCTCGATTTCCTCGAGGATTAAGCCCCAGCGAAGTTAAGCTTCAAATAGTAATGGATGTTCTTGGTGAAACCCCGCATGGGCTATGGTCACATCCAAGCTCGTTTTAAAGGTGGGTGAAAAGGGATGTTTTCAACCAGACTCCATGAAATGAACTCGAGGAATTGCCTTGGAAATTTCTGGAGGTTCAAGGTCGTCAACTGTAGATGGAATGTATGTTTGTAGCACACGTCCACCTTTAATAAGATCTAAAACGAGATCACCGTTGTCGAAAAGTTGGAAGTGGAAAAAATGAGAAAACCGATTCTGAAAACCTGCTTGCTGATCCTCCTCATGGGCTTCGCATCCACAATGGCGGTATATTCGACAAACGTTTCAGCTAGCCACGGCGATGTCGGCGATAGGGATCTGCAACGCATGGAATTCCATGGTAAAGTAGGATTCCTATTATTCGTCGACCCCACAGATGTCAGCGTTCAACCTGGTGGAAGGGGGGAATACTGGATTAGAGTCGAAGCCTTAACTCCACCCGAAGGTAAACCAGACCACGCCATAGGGTTGATCTTTCTCACCGTCAAGGGCCTCCCGAAGCATGCGGTGGGTGTGTTCTCACAAAGCATGGGTATTCCAACATTTGAAACCAAGCTAGTAATTGTAACGGATCCGCAGGTTAACCCAGGAGTCTACGAGTTGAAAATAGCCGCGTACAGCCAAAGGAAAGGAACGAGCGTAACCGTTAGAGCCGCCTTGACAATTCAAGGTCAAACCGAAACCGTTACCACCACAACTAGCACCGGGCTTACAACCGTAACACCCACCACTTCCACAGCCATCACCACAACCTCCACCATCATGCCTGGAATTCTAAACATTGCCTTTTCCACCGATAAGCTCCGATACGCTATGGGTGAAGCCGTCCTGTTATCAGGCGTGGTTTCAGATGAGGCGCAAAACGCCGTTTCAAACTGCGAACTGTCAATTCAAGTCAACGACCCTGCAGGATCCCCCTACCATATCGCTCAAACGACAACTGATTCTCAAGGATTTTTCAACGACACCTTCACCCTTAAAGATGACGCGGTAAATGGAACCTACATCGTTTACGTTTCAGCCAGCTTCAACGGGCTTTGGGGCGCAGCTCAATCCACCTTCGTCGTAGGGGAGAGCCAAACACCAGCCATCTCCATCCTAACCCTAAATATAACCACAACCAGCCAAGACGGTGTGATCAACCCTGGAGATGAGGTTCTAGCCTCAATTCTAGTATCGAATCAAGGCATTCCCCTAGAAGGCGGCATGGTGTGGTTAGAGGTGGACGACCCCCGCAGTGTCCCCGTGTACCTTACCATGCTTTCCACTAAGATCGACCAGGGGGAACCCATCACTGTTGAGTTCCACATCTACCTCCAAGGGGATGCTTTAGAAGGCGTGTACACCGCTAATGCTTACATATCTAACGGGTACATATCCCAGGGCGGCGTATTCCTAGACAAGGAGCAGGCAAAGTTCATCGTAGAAGCCCTCTCATCAACGACCACAACCACCACCAGCCAAGAAGCTACGAACACTACATCAACCACCACAAATGCGATGGAGACTGAGACCACAACCTCAACGACGACCACGACTATAACCACTACAAATATGACTGAAAGTACAACCATTACAACAACCACCGTAACTGTGTCCACCACTTGGGGCAATGAGACCACAACCATCACATCCACTACGTTAACGACAACTCCGAGCGGAGAAACCACAGGCCTTGAAGAAGGCTTTAAGACGATGCTTGTCAATAGAAATGTCTATTCTTCAACCTTCGTAAGACTATGGCTGGTGACTATGCCATGAAGATCCTGTTAAGAGCCTCGATGAATATTTATGGCCTACTCTTGGTTACATTGGTGATGTTACTATTGAGCGTCAGCCACGCGTGGGCTCAGGCTCAGCTTACCGTTACCGTTAACGTTTCTAACAATGGGGAACAGATGACGGTGTACGGGTTCGTCACGAATCCATCAAAACAACCAGTGGAGGGAGCGCAGGTCTCCATACAAGTAGACGACGTTTCAGGTAAAACTATTCATCTGGCGCTCATCTACACTGATAAAGATGGATACTACTTGGATCAGTTTAAAATGCCTGAAAACGTTAACGGAGAGTTTAGGGTTTACGTTTCAGCCGTAAAGACAGGATTTGAACGCGCCATAGCTCAAGGCGAGTTCACATCAATACCGGAGTTTTCAACACTAACCTTCATGTTTGTCGTCGTGACGACATTGGTTTCACTGATGTTGAGAAAGATCTCAAAGCCACCGAGCTAACCGGATCTATTTGATTAACTTTCACCGCGCCTAAAAACCCCTCATTTTTTAACCTACAACATTTCAGAAGCCCATATTCTCCAAGTCGTAGATTGAAAATTTTCGGCGGTTCATCTGAACTTTTAAATGGATGGCCATATCACACTCATAGCTTTAAATTTATAAGTGCATTGAATAAATTAGGATAATGCTTATTGAACGGAGGTTTATCATCGAGATTCACAGGTGTAGTGTATGGAGTTTTGTCCCTATTGTCAAAGGTGGGTTGAGCCGAGAAAAGATCACACGGACATCCTCGCCGGATACGCCTTCGGAGGATTCCTAGGAGCACTCATCGGAGCTGGCCACTATTTGTTGAAGGGTCAAAGATGCCCAATATGCAACAACATCATAAAGGGCTGGGGTGCTAGACCATATGTTCCGCCGAGAGCGCAGTTTAACCCTCAATCCGCGTATTCGCCATACCCCTTCCTGGCACCGGGAGGCAATTATCCCCAAACGCAAATAGGCTTTCCAACGCCACATTCAAGGCTTTGTCCACGATGCAGACAACCCATGGCTTGGTCCCCAAGTCTGCAACAATGGTACTGCTACTACTGTCAAATCCCAGTTTACGCTTAGCCCCTTCAAATGCGCGTTTAGAAATAGTTTGAGCCTTAAGGGCTTCGTAAGTTGTTATTTCACATTCTCCGTCATTAAAGTCTGGTGATTTCCGCTCCCTATGATGACTCATTGATCACGCATGTAACGGGGGACTTTCAGGTTGGAGCCGGGGATGGGAGTCGAACCCATCTCAGCTTTTCTGTACTGCGGGTTTCCCCTTCTCGGAGACTGCAGCCCGCCGCCTGGACCGTTCGGCCGTCGGTGGCTTGCTCGCCAACCCCGGCTAATCTATCCCCGGCTTCGACTGGAAACTTTCGTTTACCGGTTTATTAATTTTATCAGGTTCAACTTCTCCTCGCCATCGTGCATAGTTGACACATTTTTTCCACAACTGCTTCTTTGCCGATTTTCCCGTGGGCTATGCCGTCTGCCAAATGTTCCGCTTCCCTCCTCACATCGGGTGAGTTCAGGATTTTAAAAACCTTCTTTCCACCCCTCTTCTCGTAGAGGTACTGGCTTATGGCCGCCTGGGTGATTCCCAGCTTCTCAGCCGCCTTCACCTGGGAAAAGTGGTGTTTTCGAATCAACTCCTTCGCCACCATAGCCCTGAATGCGGGTAGAAGATATTTCACGGTTGTTTCGCACGGCGCGCTCAACGGAGACACGTCTATAACAGCGTTATCAAATATTATTTAAACATCCCACTTAATAAAATTAACGCTTCATTAAAAGATAACCGGACCACCCCACTAACGTCGACAAGCCTTAAGCTAAACTCTCCAAGTATCTTACAGCGCTCATGGCGGCCTTCGCCCCCTCCCCCACTGATATGGCGACCTGCCTCCAAAGCGGTGAAGTACAGTCCCCAGCGGCGAACACGCCGGGAACCGATGTCGCCATCTTCTCGTCTACGCGCACATAGCCTGACTCGTCCTTTTCCACGTCTTGGACAAAAGAGGTATTCGGCCTCCTGCCTATGTATATGAAGACACCGTCAACCTTCAGCTCTTTGGCTTCCGAGGTTACCACATGCTCCAGCAAGAGCTTCTCCACTTTGGACTCCCCCACAATTTTTCGGACAACCATGCTCCACAGGGGCGTGATCTTCGGGTTTGAAAGCATCCTGTGAACGGCGATTTTCTCAGCCCTCAACTTGTCCCGCCTATGAATTAGATAAACCTTCTCGGCAATTTTAGCGAGATACGCCGCTTCTTTCACCGCTGAGTCCCCTCCACCCACCACCGCGACTACCTTATTTTTGAACAATGGCCCATCGCAGGTCGCGCAGTATGATACTCCCCTACCGACAAGCTTTTCCTCCCCCTCAACGTTCAGCTTAACGGGCTCAGCGCCGGAGGCTAAAATGACGGCTTTGGCTTCTAGCTCGTTAGAGTCTACCCGTATCCTCTTAACAGTGTTTCTTGTGGTTAAGCTGAGAACCTCTCCATTTATCACTTCAAGGCCCACGCTTCGAGCATGCTCCTCCAGCTTGGAGGCCAACTCCAACCCAGAAATCCTGGGAAAACCGGGATAGTTCTCGATTTCCCCCGCCAAGGCCACTTGTCCTCCAATCAAGCCCTTCTCAATCAAGGCTACTTCAATCATGGCCCTTTTCGCGTATATGCCAGCGGTTACCCCTGCGGGGCCACCTCCTATAATGGCGAGGTCGAGGAGGGACATAACACCACCTTAAGGAATCTTCGGGGAGATCGCCCCATGGGGGCATGCGTCGACACAGTCAAAACATAGTATGCAGTCCATGTCATTGAACTTCTCCCAGGGAAGCTCCAAGATCCTGACCTGGGTTGGACATTTTCTCACGCAATAAGGGCATCTTTCGCATTTTGTAGGTGAGCGTTTTAACCCCAGCAAGCTGTATCGAGCGAATATCCCCATCAAGGCTCCGAGGGGACATATATACCGGCACCAGAATAAAGGTACACTATAGGAGCCTACTAAGAAAACGATTAGTACGAATATTTTTAAGACCGTTAACGCGTTGATCTGAGTGATAGCCAACCATCCTTGGGTTAAAAGCCTAGGAAGCGTTCCCGTGAGGGTCGTGTCGGGGGATATAGTAATGGTGGGACCGTAAGAGAAGACTCCTAGGGCGTTTCTGTAGGATTGACCCCACTCCTGCTTCAGGGAGATGGCTAATGTGGTGGAAACCGTTAGGATGATGAATAATAGAAGGTATTTCACCTTCTTCGCTGCGATGTCGATGGATCTGGATACATGAGGCATTGAACTCCTCAGCTTGATGATCAGCTCCTGCATAAAACCGAGTGGACATGCCCATCCGCAAAAAATCTTCCCGAACACACACCCAATGATGAGGAGAATTGAAAGGATGAGCAACGGTGCTTGGCCATGGGCCAACATCAACTGTAATAGGTCGAAGGCTCCTACAGGGGATGTTAATGGAGAGTTCAACGTCACCCAAACCGGTAACGGAATCGCCAGACGCGGGAAGGTGTAAAAGTTTTGAATCGAATTAACCAGCGACGTGTAAAAGATTAAGAAAAGCATCAGCTTCACCGTGTACCGGAACGGCCACACCTTAATCCTCAACCGCAACCTCCCCCACTACGGAAGAATTGGAGAAAAACCTTGAACAAGCTCCTTCAAAGCGAAATACTCACGATAGTAGAAGGCGAGAAATAGAAGGAGTAAACCCACAGTTAGCATATAGGTGGCCGCGATGTTTTTCATCTAAACCCCCAAGGCCTTTCAACCGACGATTCTCTTAAACATTCCCCTAATCCGTTTTTAAAATTTCCCATGATGTTTGAGTGAGAGGGCGATTCGAAAAATCTTTAAGAACGAGTTTTATGGCCGAGTTTTAACGAATTTAAGGTGTGGACTAAACAACTTAGTTCGGATTTGTCAATTCGTCGTGGCTATTCATCTTCGAACCTTTGGCGTTAGGGTATCATAGAGGAGTTAATCCAGGTTTCTATCTTTTAGCATTCTCCATTTTGAGCAAAGTTTAAATATAAGTTATTACGCTCCTATATAAGGATTAGGCTAATTGAGTATTTCTCTACTCAACGCCTAACCTAGGATAGAGGAGGCTGTAAAGCCGCCTCCACATTAATGTGGTGATGGAGTTTGATTCAGGTTAAGAAGGGCTTGATGAAGATTACAAGATGCCCTGAATGTGGGAGTGGAAGCCTAGTTGAAGATTACGATCAAGGAGAGATCATATGCCAACAATGCGGCCTTGTGATTAATGAAAATGTTTTGAATCAGGGTCCCGAGTGGAGGGCCTTCACAAAGGAGGAGAAAGAGGAGAGGGGGAGGGTTGGGATACCTACCTCTTTTTCAATCCATGATAAGGGCCTCTCAACCGTTATAGAGCAGGTTAACAGGGACTCTTACGGTAGGAGGCTTCCCTTGGATAGAAGACTAGAGATGTTAAGGTTGAGGAAGTGGCAGATCAGGACGAGGGTTCA
>Ga0123519_10002873_pt1 | contig 28868 bp, 26 predicted proteins | sample YelNatPaOPRAMG02_FD_87396 | JGI IMG/M metagenome (GOLD analysis project Ga0123519, IMG submission 87396) | Hot spring microbial communities from Yellowstone National Park - Yellowstone National Park OP-RAMG-02 (version 2) | ecosystem: Environmental > Aquatic > Thermal springs > Hot (42-90C) ...
CCCGGGGAGTACACCGTGATCCTCGAGCCGCTGGCGGTAGCTGACATGCTCTCCATGCTCGCGTTCATGGGGCTGGGAGCACAGGCCTACCAGGAGGGCCGCAGTTTCCTGAGCGGCCGCCTGGGGGAGCGCGTCATGGGCGAGAACATCACGCTGTGGGACGACGCGACCGATCCCCGGCAGCTCGCCTTCCCGTTCGATTTCGAGGGCGTGCCGAAGCGCAAGGTCGTGTTCATCAACAAAGGCGTCGCGCGAGCCGTTGCCCATGACTCCTACACTGCGCACAAGGACGGCACCGAATCCACGGGCCACGCGCTCCCGGCGCCGAACACCTATGGCCCGATACCCACCAACCTGTTCCTGGAGCCCGGCGAGGCCACCCTCGACACCATGATCGCCTCCACCGACCGCGGCATTTTGGTCACCAGATTCCACTATACCAACATCATCCACGAGCGGGAGACCACGATCACCGGCATGACGCGGGATGGGACTTTCCTCATCGAGGGCGGCAAGATCGCAAAGCCGCTTATGAACCTGCGCTTCACCCAGAGCATCGTCGAGGCGCTGAACCGGGTGGAGATGATCGGCCGGGAGCTGCAGCTCTGCGAATCCGCCTGCGTGCCGGCGCTCAAGATCAGCGCTTTCTCGTTCACGAGCTGACGCGCCGGCCGGCGGATTCTGTCGTCACGGCGCGACATGCGCGCCCTGGCTGTCACCGTGCTGGGACAGGTACTTCCCGAAAGGTAGCAGGGCGCCTGGCAGGGCGTAGAACTGACGCAACTGCGACGCGCCGGAGTTGGCGCTGAGGTTGGATAAGGAGAGACACATGAGACGCAAAGGCGCAATGGTGCTTGGGGTGGCATTCGTGATTGCGGCCGCGCTGACGGCCGCTGCGCTTGCGCAACAGCGGGGCCAGGTGCCAGGCATGGCTCAGGCGGGAGCCGGCATGCGCGGGATGATGGGGCAACAGGGGCCCATGGCTGGCAGTCCGCTCTACGGGATGATGGGCAGAGCTGCAATCGCGGTGTCTGGCAACTACATCTACGTGGTTGCCGGGGACATGCTCCTCAAGTATGACCTGAACCTGAACTTGGTCAAGCAGGTCGACCTGCCGGTGAGCGACATGGTGAGACAGTCCTGGCCCGGGATGTCGGGGCCGAGCATGGGCAGGTCCGGGCGGATGGGCATGCGGGGCGGCCAGATGGGAATGGGAGGCCGGGCCGGCGCAGGGGCCGGGGCCACGATGGCCGGGCCGGGCGCGGCCGGCCGTCCGAGCTGGGTTGCGAGCCTGAGCGGGCAGCCCCTGGACATAAGCACAGACGCCACGGGCTACGCCACCTTCTGGCTGAGTCGGAACGGGCTGATGCTGCGATACGTCCTCGATGTGGAGGACATCCGCGATGTGACGGCAGCTCACATCCATCTGATGGCGGACGACAAACTCGGCGAGCCGGTCGCCCTCCTCTTTGGCGGTCCGGAGAAGCAGGGCATGTTCTCGGGCGTCCTGGCGCAGGGAACGATCACCGCGGCGGACCTCATCGGACCGCTGAAGGGCAAGCCCCTGAGCGCGCTGGTGACGGCCATGACGGACGGCAAGGCCGCGGTAGCCGTTCACACCCGACAGCACCCGGCCGGCGAACTGCTGGGCCACGTCGAGTAGGCAAGGGCAATCCGTCCTTCCCTCCTCTCCTCCCGTCGCACGCGGCCACGTGAGAACCACCGAGGCCACAGGCTGCTCCGGCGGCGATGCCGCCGGAGCAGCCGCATCTGGGCATGGGGAACCCGGGAGGCCGGCACGTAGGACATTTGCTGAGCGCCACAGAATGACCTGGCCGCGCCGCGGCACGTCCCCTGACGGCGCGGGAGGCGACGATGCACATCGGAATTGTCGGTGCCGAGAACAGCCACACAGTCCACATCGCGAGGACGCTGAACGTGGACAAGGATGTGCCAGGATTCGAGGTGACGCATGTGTGGGGGGAGACCCCGGAGCTGGCCGCGAAGGCCGCCGAGGAGGGGAGGATCCCGCACGTAGTGGCGGACTACAGGGAGATGATCGGGCAGGTGGAGGGGGTGGTGGTGGACCACCGCCATGGTAAGCATCACCTTCCGGCCGCTCGGCCCTTCGTGGAGGCCGGCATTCCGGTCTTCATCGATAAGCCGTTCTGCACCGATCTGGAAGAGGGCATCGAATTCGTGCGCTTCGCGCGGGCCAAGCGCGTCCCGATCACGAGCTACAGCGTTCTGTCGCTGCAACGGTCGGCCCTGCGGTTTGCGGAGCAGATGCGGGAGGTCGGCACCCTCCGGTCCCTCGTGACCGCCGGGCCGGTGGACATCGAGAGCGAGTACGGCGGCGTGTTCTTCTACGCGATCCACCAGGTTGACCTGATCTGCAACCTGATCGGCGGCCGCCCGCTATACGTCAGCACCATGCGGCACGGGACGGACGGCGTGGCGGGGGTGACGTTCGAGTCTGGCCCCATGGCCGTGGTGATGTGCCTGAGCAACTGGTGGGGCCCTGGCTTTCTGGCAACGGCCTACGGCGATGACGGGGTGAGGCACGCCCCGTTGACGTTCGATGAGAAGATGTACCTGACGGGGATCCGGCGGTTCTGCGAGATGTTTGCGAGCAAGCAGGAGCCGACGTCGCCGGCCGCCTATCTGCGGCCGGTGGCCGTGCTGGCGGCGATGCAGCGCTCGTTCGACACCGACCAGCCTGTCGCGGTGCAGCCTGTCCCCGACCTCTGAGGCGCTGGGACTACGAGCGCTCGCAGGCCGTGTCCAGCGCCGCGCCTGCCGGTAACACGCGGACGCCCTGGATCTGGGTGAGGCGACCGAGAAGCCGTTCGAGATAGCTGGCGCGGATGGGGCCCCAGCCCTCGTCGTCCAGCCCATGGGTGTTGTACACCAGCCACCCTTCCGGGCGCCTCAGGAGCGCCTCGATCTCCCGGTCCAGATGCTCCTCGCAGTTTTCTGGGCCGAAGCCGGTGGTAGTGATCTTCGTGGTCCAGGCGGTGGGCAGGGGGTTGATTCCGCCGCCGGAGGTGCGGAAGGCGCGCACAACAGTCGGCAGCCAGGCTTCGAGCTGCGGTGTGGACGCGTTGTAGGGGAAGTTGAACACGGCCCGCCGGGCCTCGAACCCCTCGAGCTTCTCCGCGAAGATCTCAAGGCAGCGCAGAATGAGATTCCTGGCCTGGTCGAAGGGGAGGTCGCGTTTGTTCGCGTGCTTGAGCCCGTGGGGCATGATCTCGTGCCCGCGCGCCTGAAGCTCGTTCCAGAGCGCAAAATCGCCGCGGTCGGTGCCGTACTGGCGCTGCTCCGGCACCAGCGCCTCCGGGGCGGCCAAGACGTTCATGCATGCCCGCAGGCCGAAGCTTTCATACAGCTCAGCGATCTTCAGATTGGACCGCCGGAACCCGTCATCGAAGCTCAGCGTGACGATGTGCACGTCCACCTCCCCTGCCGCATCATGACCCAACCGCCCCTGCCAGCGCGAGCGCATTCTCGACGGGGACGTAAGAGGCAATGCTGTTGGCGCTCGAGAGCATGTAGCCGCCGTCCCGACCGAGGTCCCGCACCAGGGCGGCGGCCTCCTCCCTGACCTGCTCGGGCGTCCCACGCCCAAGCGTCACCAGACTCACGTTTCCGACGAGGCAGACGCGCCGGCCCCACCGGCGCTTCACCTGCCGGATGTCCACGGCCTCCGGTTCGAGAGGATGGAGGCCGGCGATGCCCAGCGAGAGGAGGTCATCGATGAGGGGTATCACGTTTCCATCGCTGTGGACGATCCACGGCTTCGTGACCTTGCCTGCGATGCGCCGCAGGCGGGGCATGACGAGCTGGCGGAACAGCTCGGGCGAGATCATGGGGCTCTGCTTCCAGGCGAGGTCGTCCGTGGTCACAAAGACATCGATTCCCATGCGGCAGACGCGCTCTGCCACCGCGGCCGTCCAGTCGGTGTAGCGGTCCATGACGGCCTCGGCGAGCGCCCGATCCTCGTAGAGCGCGACGAAGAAGCGCGCCATGCCCATGCTCAAGACGGCCGGGAAGAAGCCCGCCCTGGTCACGACGAAGAGGGCGAAGTCCTCCTTCGCAGCGGCGAACTCCTCGAGGCCCCGATAGAGGTCGTCCGAGGCCGGGTCGGGGAGCGCCAGCGTGGGGAGATCATCGGCCGATCTAATGAGGCCGTCGGCGTAAAACAGCCGACCGTCCTTTCCGGCGGAGAGTTCGGCGAAGACCGGCGCCCGCAGAACGTAGACGATGTTGTCCTTCCCCATCGCACGCGCCAGGGCCTTCTCCTCCTCGACGGTCCGCTGGTTGGACTCGATCAGAACGGGCGGCGCGCCCTCGGCGACCGGCTGTCCGAGCAGCCGCCGGGCAACCGCATCGTCCACTCCAATCTCGATATAGGGCACGCGGTCCGGCCGCTCCAGGCGCAAGGCGGCCAGCACGCGCTCGCGGGACGTCATCGCAGCAGAATCTCCTCCTTCACCGTCGCGGCCCTGGTTCGCTGAAGGTGTGTGCAGCGCCTCCTGGCGACTCAGTAAGCGCCGAGCTTGACGCCTGTCTCGATCATCGTCAGGTAGTTCGTGACGGTGAGGTGGGATAGGGTCGGCGTATGGGGCGAGGCCGACGGGCAGAGGATGAAGCCGCCCCCTGGTTTCCCGGCCTCCATGGCCTCGGTGACGAGCCTCGCGACCCGTTCGGTCGGCGACGCGTACAGCTCTCCGATCTGAATGTTACCCTCGAGACAGAGTCGGTCGCCGACACGGCGCTTGGCATCCGCGAGGTCGATGTCGCCCACGGGCGGCGGCTCCAGCGGGTGCAGGACGTCCCAGCCGACCTCGGCCACGTCCTCGAGCAGTGCGTTGAGCTTGTTGTGGCAGTGCACGTGGAGCAGGCACCCCGCCTCGTGGACGAGCCTGCACAGCTCCCTGAAGATGGGCAAGACGAACTCGCGGTAGGTCTGGGGCGAGTGCAAGGGAGGTGCGATCTGCTCCGAGCCGTGAGTGGCCAGCACGGGGCCGACGCCGGCCTCGAGCATCTCGCGGACGGCCTCCAGGACGCGCTCCTGAAACACGTCGCGCAGCCTGAAGAGCAGGTCACGGTGATCGGCCCACCAGTACGCGAATGTCTCCGACCCCATCAGCTCGTGCACGCACGAGGCCGCCTGGGGGCAGTCGCACATGACAACGTGGTCCGGCCAGCGGTCGCGAAGCGCGAAGTACGAGGACAGGTCGAGCTTTGGCGGCACGTAGGGAACTGAGAGTACCTTGTCGACGTCCGGGGGCGACTTCACGAAGTACTTCTTGGTCAGCGGCAGGTAGCCCGTCCGCGACTCCCAGTAATCCTGCGTGAGGTCGCCCTTCGGCGTGTGGAGGAAGGTACGGTAGATCTGCCAGTCCCCGGCGTCGATGAGCTCTGTTGTGGTGATTTCCTTCTCCGCCTCGGTGAAAAGGGGAAGGTAGATGCCGGGGACGCCGGCGTGCGGGATGACGTCGCAGTGCTCGAGCACGGCATCGATGACGGGTCGGTACGACCGGTCCCGGGTGGCGAGCCACTCGTCGTCCCAGACCCGGACGCCTCGGATGTTGATGGGCACGCGGTCTGGCTGGCCGCGGCGCATCGCGGTGAGCACTCGCTCGCGGGAGTTCATGGCAGGCCTGATTCTGGGGCCGACGCGCCACACCTCTGCTCTGCGCCGGCGCCCGCGCCTAGGGGCCAGGGGAACCGCGAGGGGCCGGTCGCTGGCGGGGATTGTCACGCAAATGGAACAAGGCCACGCCTAACCGGCTCAGCTTGGGCCCGAACGCAGTCAACAGGTGTGCAAAACCGTGTGTATTCCCAGTGCGCACGGGGCCGTGACGGCGCGGGGCAGCATCCCTGGCGATGTCCGGGACACCGCTGGGCGCCCTTTGTCTCGCGAACCTCACATCCGCACGGGCGAGGCCGCCCGGCCCACCCCGTCGCGGCGGTCCCTCTGCGGCCTACCACGTGAAGTGCGCGGTGGCAACCAGGCCGAAGTAGAGAATCTCGGGCGGATAGTCATACCACGCGGTGGTGACGAGGCCCTCGGCCCGGGCCTCGATGCAACGCTCGGCGAAAGCCATGATGTTGCGACCGTAGCGGGGGAAGTCGGGCAGCGAGAGCCAGTCGCTGTGGTTGCCGGACATGGTGGGCCCGCCGATTACCCGCCGCATCTGGTCCTGGTAATACTCGAGGTAGGGAAAGGCCCGGATGTACTTGGGGAAGCCGTCGCCAAGATAGTCGCCGTACACCCGCAGGAACTCCTCGCCGAGGTCGGTCTCCATCGCGATAGGTTGAGCGAATACCTTGAGCGTCTCGGCGGTCACGTCCGACAGCTCACGCTCCCACTCGGTCTCCCAGCGCGCATCGTACACGACGACTCCCCGACGTCGGCCTGGGTTGTACCGCGCGACGACGAGCGGGCTGGGCGACTCCGTGGTCCAATAGTCCCAGTACATGAGCCAGGCGCTCTCGTGGAGGCGGTCGAGGACGTGCGGGTGGGCACAGAGGATGTCGTCCCAGAGAATCGGCGTGATCCCGCGCTCATTCAGCCACTCGCAGACCTTGTTCGTGTGACCCACGTAGAGGTCGCCCAGGCTCGTTCGCGCCGCCTCCTCCCGGCACCGTGGACAGACGCCCAGTCTCCTGGTCTCGTCGGCTCCGATGTGCATGAAGCGCGCACCCGGGAAGAATGCCAGTATCTCCTCGGCCAGCTGTGTGAACACCTGGAACGACCTGGGGTTCAGCGGGCACATCTGGTCGCGGTGTTCGTTTTCCTCTCGGATGTCGGCATACTCGTCGTGGCGCAGCAGGTAATTCAGGTGGCCGAGCGACTGCTGAAGCGGGATCGCTTCCACGCCCAGCGCTGCCGCGCGGTCGACGAGGCCCCGGACCTCCTGGGCGGTGAGCGCCGAGGGTGAGCGGACGGCGGGGTGTCGCTCGAAGGGGAAGCGGGGGCCGAACTCCATGAGGACCGTGTTGAGCTTGAGCTTCGCCGCCGATGTGATCAGCTTGGCGGCCTCGTCGGCGGTAAGCTGGCGGACGCTCTCGAACATGAGCTGGAAGCCGCGCATCGGCAGGCGCGGGTAATCCCGCACCGCACCCGCCGGCAGGACCGGTCCGTCGCGGAGCTGCGTGAGCGTCGAGAGGGCGTGCAGGAACCCGCGCTGCCCGCACGCCGCTACCTCGATGCCGTTGGGGCGGATCTCGAGGCGGTACTCCTCGTCGGGGAGATCCCGGTTGCAGGTCAGGGTGATGTTGCGCCGGCCCGGAGCCGCGGCCAGGCCAAAGGAGTCGGCATAGCGCCGCGCAAGGGCATCGACGCCCGACCTGTCGGTCACTCCCCAGTCGGTATCGACCAGAACGGACTCTCCGGTGAAGCTCGACTCCTTCATGGGCGGGATCACGGTGGGTGCGCGCACGTTGGTCACCTTTCCAGGTCTGCCCTCGCTCCGGCGGGAGCCGGCAAGCTGTTTCCCTCCCGGCCGCCGATTCCTGCCAGCGGCGGGCCACACCAGGCGCGGGGCGGCGGCAGGAGGAATCCTCGCCCCCGTGAAACGAAGGCGCCTGCCACAACTGGGGGCGAGGACATGCGGAGAGCGGCGCGCTGGATTCTGGCTGGCGCGGCGGCAGTGGCCGTCGCCTATGGCGTGTGGAGCAGAGCGGGCCGGCGCCCGCCGTCGGAACCGGTTGATCTCAACCTCACCGGGGTGCAGTCGTTCGGCGAGGACAGAGGCAACGGGAACCTTCTCGGAATCCAGCCCTGGATGGTGCCGTCCGACTATGCCTCGGAGGAGCGATTCAGGCGGAAGCTCGACGGCTACTTGGGGGCCGCAAGGAAAGCGGGACTTGTGGGCCCCGACACGGTCGTTGTCCTCCCGGAGTACCTGGGAACGTGGCTGGTCGTGGTGGGCGAGAAGGCCTCGGTCTACAGCGCCGCCACGGTGGCGGAGGCTACCCGGGCAATGGCGTTCAGCAATCTGCCGTCGCTGCTCAGGTGGACGCTCGTCTCGCCCGCGCCTGACCGCACTCGCTATGCGCTTTTCCGGATGAAGGCCCGCTCGATGGCCGCCACCTACGACCGGGTGTTATCGGGGCTGGCCAGATCATACGGTGTGACGCTGGTCGGGGGCTCCATAGTCTTGCCAGACCCGCGGATTCGAGACGGCCGCCTCGCGGCCGGCAGCGGGCCTTTGTACAACGTCTGTGTCGTCTATGGGCCCGACGGGCGGGCCCAGAAGCCGGTCGTGCGCAAGGCGTTCCTGATTGCGGATGAGCGGCCATTCCTGGCGGCAGGCAAGGTGGAGGATCTGCGCGCGTACGTGACGCCCGCGGGCAAGCTCGGCGTGCTGATCTGCGCGGACGCGTGGTATCCCGAGGCTTACGAAGCGCTGGCGCGGCAGCGGGCGGATCTCATCGTCGCGCCCTCCTACGTTTTCGGAGACCGATCCTGGGAGCGGCCCTGGGGCGGGTACGAGAACGGCCGGCCGAGGGGGTCGCAGCCGGCCCAGGGGCGACTGACGGAGGAGGAGGCCTGGATGGCGTACGCGATGCCCGCGCGTTTGGGGGACTCGGGCGCCCGCGCCGGAATGACGGTCTTCCTGCGCGGACGGCTGTGGGACCTCGGTTCCGACGGCGAGTCGTTCGCGGTCGCCAACGGTGTGACGCATATGTCCCAGCGCCGGGATGCCGCGGCGCTGATCAACCTCTGGCTTCCCCGGTGACGCCGGCAGGTCGAGTGCAGGCGGCGATGGAAGTGACGGCGGGCATTCACCGGCGGGCTGGTCATCGCCGACAGCGGGGAGGAACTTGGTGCCAGGGTTGCTGTATCGGCCAGACTGGGAACAGGCGCGGCGGCGGCTGACGAAGTGGTGGAACGGCGGCGACATCGGGCGGCCGGCGATGGCCGTCACCGCGCCGCGGCAGCAGCCAGTGGAGGACATTCCGCCGGTGGCCTCTCCCGACGGCGACCGAACGTGCCCCTACACGACGAAGAGCGTGGAGTACCGCGTCAACCGGGTCCTGCGCGATTGCGCCTCCCTCCACTTCTTGGGCGAGGCCGTTCCATACGGCGCGCCGGGCGATGTCGGCCCGAACTCCCTCGCCCTGTACCTGGGGTGCGAAGGAGAGGAGCGCCCCGATACGACGTGGTTCAGGCCGTTCATCCAGGACCCCGACCGCGACGGATTCGACTATGACCCGCACAACCGATACTGGACCTTCACGCTGGAGGCGACTCGGCGCGCGAACGCGCTCGGACGGGGCAGGCTTCTTCAGCAGTTCCCCGACTTCATCGAGGGACTCGACACCCTGGCCGCGATGCGGGGGACGCTGCGGCTGCTGACCGACCTGATCGAAAGGCCGGCGTGGGTGCACCGTTGCCTGCGCCGGATTACGGACCTCTACTTCCGCTACTACGACATCGTGTACGAGCTCATCCGCGACGACGTGGGCGGGAGCGTATTCTGGCTGTGGGCTCCAGGGCGGCTGGTGAAGCTCCAGTGCGACTTCTCTGCGATGATCTCGCCCGCGATGTTCCGGGAGTTCATGTTGCCTGTGCTCGCTGAGATGACGGAGCGTGTAGGTTACTCCCTTTACCACTGGGACGGACCCGGGGCGCTATGCCACCACGACGCGCTGCTCTCGCTGCCCCGGCTGGGGATGATCCAGTGGCAGCCCGGCGCGGGCGCCGAGCCGGCCTGGCACCGGCGCTGGTGGCCGATGTACCACAAGACGCTGGAGGCCGGCAAGAAGTTGATGATCTGGGCGGACACGTCGGAGCAACTCCTGGCGCTGAAGCGGGAGTTCGGCGAGCGCTCAAAGCAGATGTACATCACCGTGAGCGCGGCGACCATCGAGCAAGGGCAAGAAGCGCTGCGCGTGATGGAGTTCTGATCCCAGCAGCGAACCGGAGGCGAGTGATGGCACCGCTGAGATTCGGATATGTCGGGGCCGGCTTCATGGCACAGGGAGTGCACATCCCCAACTTCGCCGCGATCCCCAACGTCGAGCTCGTCGCGCTTGCGGAGATCCGGTCGCAGCTCGGCGAGAAGGTGCAGAGGCGGTGGGGCTTCGCGAGATTGTACTGCAGCCACGCCGAGCTGGCCGCGGACCCCGACGTGGAGGCGGTGGGAGTGTCGGCCGGTTTCGGTGAACAGGCAGAGATCGCGCGCGATCTGCTGGCGGCTGGCAAGCACGTGTTCATGGAGAAGCCGATGGCGATCTCGGTCGCCCAGGCTGAGGAGATCCTGGAGGCCGGTCGCAAGGGCGGTGGCCGGCTCATGGTCGCGTACATGAAGCGGTATGACGCAGGAAACGAGATAGCCAAGCGCCAGATCGATGAGTTTCGGGCCGACCAGGCGATGGGACCGCTGCTGTACGCGCGCAACCACGGCTTCTGCGGCAACTGGATCGCCGGGATGGATGCAGTGATCGAGCGGACCGATGAGCCCCGGCCGGAGCAGAGACCCGGCCGGTATCCCGACTGGCTTCCGGAGCCGCTGCGCGACAGGTACGTTGGCTACCTCCAGCAGTACACGCACAACGTCAACCTGCTGCGGTGGTTCCTCGGCGCGGATGACGATGCCCGCGTCAGCGCGGTCGACCTGGACGACGACGGCTACACGGGCCTGGTGACCTTCGAGATGAGAGGGGTGCGGGCGGTGATCGAGTCGGGCTCGATCTCGCACCACGGCTGGGACGAGCATACCCAGGTGTACTTCCGCAACGGGTGGGTGCGCGTGGACTCGCCGGCGCTGCTGCAGAAGAACGTGTCCGCGTCGGTCGAGGTCTACCGCGCCGGGGATATTCAGACCATCACGCGGCCGCTTGCGGTTCCTTATTCGTGGTCCTACCGCCGCGAGGCAGAGCACTTCGTCGACTGCGTGCGAACCGGTGCGCGATTCCGATCCGGCGGTGAGGACGCGCTGACCGATGTCCGTCTCTTCGAAGAGGTGTATCGGAGGTTCGTGAAGCAGCCAGGCCGACGGAAGTCCTAGGGCAGGGCTCCCCGCGTCAGGACTTGCGGCTCGCGACGAGGCGGTTGTAGAGTCTGTCGCCGAGGCACTCACGCGCCATGTCGCAGTGGTCGATGCACCCCTGAAGGCGCGCGCGGGACACGGTGTCGCCGCACTCGTGACACTTGGCCTCGACCTCGTCGGTCCAGATTTCGACCTCGGCGTGGCAGGCCGGGCACGGGATGAACTCGGGCGTCGGCTGCCTGAAGCGCCTCGCGCCGGGACAGTGGTTCCACATGCGGATCTCTCCTCGATGCTTGTGGCCTGGTGCGGGGCCGCGTGCATTATACCCGATGCGTCGTCCTGAAGGCCCCGCCGCGCGGGTCGCGGCAGGGCGTTGTTGCGGTTTGGCGCGGGAGACGCACATCGGTTCGATTTCCTCTTGACATTAGAACATCTGTTTGCTAGAATGGCTCTGCCTATATGGGTACCCCGTGTCATGGCGATGTGCGAAGACCGAGCCTCACAGGGGTTTCCGCTGATGCGGGCACTGAGATGCTGGAAGTCATCGGGGAGCCGATTCGGGTTTGTGCGTTTTTCAAGAACGGGCGGATTTCGCCCCTGTGGTTCGAGTGGAAAGGGAGGCGATATCGAGTCGAGGAGATCCGGAATCGGTGGGTGAGAAGCGAGGGCATCGGCAGGTGCTACCACTTCGCGCTGACCGTGAAGGGGACGGCCGATCTGTACGAGCTGTTTCTGCGTTCGGAGACGATGGGGTGGCACCTGGGGAGGATCGATGTGAGCGGGTGATGCTGCGCCCCCGGGCATGAGAGACGAGCCGGGGGATACGGGAGGCGCGGGGGCGAGGAGAACGGGTGAGCGGGATGAGCGGAAGCGAGGCGAAGCTGAGGCGAGTTTTTGCGCATGTGCGGGTGCACGGGCTTGGCGCCGCGATAGAGGCGCGGGAGCGCGGGGCCGATCGTCCCGTCGTGCTGTGCGACCAGGGAGGGCAGCGGATTGCGAGCGCCTCTGCTGTGGCGCGGCGGCGCGGCGTGCGCCCCGGCATGTCGCTGTGGGAAGCGCAGCGGCGGTGCCCGGAGGTGGTCGTCGCAGCCGCGGACCCCGAGAAGTATGAATACTTCCGCCGACAGGTTGTGGAGATCTGCGGGGACTACACGCCGCGGGTATGGGAGGTTGCGAAGAACGGTCCGGCGGCGGAGAAGGGCTGGGCTGCTCGCCTGGTGCGCGACGACTCCGAGGCGTGCGACATCGCGCTCGACCTGACCGGCACCGAGCGCCTGCTGGGGCCGGCGAAGGGGGTCTGCCAGGAGATTCGCAACCGGCTGAAAGTGGAGGTCGGGGTGGCGGCGGCGATCGGGATCGGGCCGAACCCGCTGGTGGCTTGTCTGGCGTGCGAGTCGGCGCGGCCGGGGGAGGTGGAGGAGGTCGAGGCTGATCGAGCGGCGGCATTTGTGGGAGAGCTGCCGATCTTCGCGCTGCCCGGCGTGGACGCCGAGTGGACAGAGCGGCTCGGCGAGATGGGCATCCGGCGAGCGAAGGACCTGGCCGCGCTTCCCGCCGCGGCCGTTGAGCGGGCGTTGGGGGAGTGGGGGAGGACGCTTTGGGAGATCGCCCGGGGAAATGACCCACAGGAGCTGGGTGCGCGCAGCGGGGCGCCGGGGCTGAGCTGGGAGCGAGGAGCGTTTTCGGTCCAGGTGGACCTGCGGCCTCCGGCGGAGGAGCGGGAGCGGGTCCGGGCCGCGCTGCGCGCGGTGACGGAGGAGGCGGCGCGGAAGCTGCGGCAGCGTGGGCAGGCGGCGGGACAAGTGAAGGTCACCCTGGTGTTCCGCGACATGCGGAAGACCGCGGCGCGGCGAACGTTGAGCCGTCCGACGCAGTCGGGCGAGGTGATGTTTCACGCCGCGCAGGCGCTGGCCGAGAGGGTGAAGCTGGGCGGCAGACCTGTGCGGCGGGTGCGAGTGAGTGTCGCGCGGCTGGCGGTGGGACCGAACGGCGGACAGCTCGGCCTGCCGCTCCTCGAAGAGGAGGCGCGTCGGGAGCGGCTGGCCGAGAAGGTCGATCAAGTGAAGGATCGGTTCGGAGAGGGGGCCGTCACGCGCGCGAGCGTGATGGGACTGGCGGCGAAGCAGCCCAACGTTCAACCGGGCCCCGCGGCGGTGCGCGAACGTCACAGGGAAACACTGCGGGCGTGGAAATGGTAATCTTAGGGGGCGAATCCGGGAAATCCAAGGGCAAGGCCCGGGCGTCTCGACGCGGCCGATCGGCCCCAGGGGGAAAGGAGGGGCTACCGTGGGAGTAGCCGGATGGGTCATCGTCGGCATCGCCGCGCTGATCGTGCTGTGGGCGATTCTGACCTACAACAGGATGATCGCACTGCGCAACCGGATCGATAACGCCTGGTCGCAGGTGGACGTGCAGCTCAGGCGTCGGTACGACCTGATCCCAAACCTCGTGGAGGCGGTGAAGGGTTACGCCGCCCACGAGCGGGGCACGTTCGAGGAGGTGACCAAGGCCCGGCAGGCCGCGATCGACGCGCGCACCGTGCAGGACCAGGCGCAGGCCGAGAACATGATCACCCAGGCGCTGCGCCGGCTCTTCGCGGTTGCGGAGGCATACCCTCAGCTCCGGGCGAGCGAGAACTTCATGCAGCTCCAGGAGGAGCTGGCGGGGACGGAGGGCAAGATCGCCTACGCGCGGCAGTTCTACAATGACTCCGTGTTGAACTACCACAACCTGATCCAGTCGTTCCCGGCCCGCATAATCGCGGGCATGGGTGGCTTCGGGTTGCGGGATTACTTCGAGATCGAGGAGCCGGCCGCGCGCGGCCCGGTTCAGGTGAAGTTCTAGGTCTCGCGGGGGACGAGCGCCATGATGTTCGATGCGATCGCCGCCAACCGGAGGCGATCCTATGTGCTCCTGCTCGCCTTCGTCGTGCTGATCGTGGGCATTGCATACGTGTTCGATCTCTACTATGAGATCGGCCACTACCTCGTGGTTCCCGCGGCTGCCTTCGCGCTTTTCATGGCCTGGGGCAGCTACTACTACAGCGACAAGATCGTGCTCAGCATGAGCCGCGCCAGGCCGGTGACCAAACAGGAGCAGCCCTACCTCTGGAACACCGTCGAGGGCCTCAGCCTCGCGGCCGGCCTGCCCACACCCCGCCTCTACGTGATCGACGACAGCGCGCCGAACGCGTTCGCAACCGGACGCGATCCCCAGCATGCTGCCATCGCGGTCACCACCGGTCTGCTCCAGAAGCTCAATCGCCTCGAGCTGGAGGGCGTCATCGGCCATGAGATGTCGCACATAGGCAACTACGACATCCGGTTCATGACCCTCGTCAGCGTCCTGGTGGGAACGGTCGTGCTGCTGTCCGACTGGATGATGCGCAGTCTCTGGTACGGCGGCGGGCGGCGAAGCCGCAGCCGCGGGGGAGCCAGCGGGATACTGCTGCTGGTTGGCCTGTTGTTCGTCATTCTCTCGCCCATCATCGCACAGCTCATGCAGTTCGCCCTGTCTCGCCAGCGGGAGTTCCTGGCCGATGCGTCGGCCGCCAAGCTGACGCGCTACCCCGAGGGGCTGGCCAGCGCCCTCGAGAAGCTTGCCGCGGACACGGAGCCCCTCGAAGTCGCCAACAAGGCGACCGCACACCTCTACATCATCAACCCGCTGACCGAGCACAAGGGGTGGGCAAACCGCCTGTTCAGCACTCACCCGCCCGTCGAGGAGCGCATCGCGCGCCTGCGCGCGATGTGAGCGGTGTCCATCCGCCCAGCTTCCGCCCACGCTGCCCCGGCGCCGACGCGCCCGGCGGCCCGCGCGGGAACCACTTGCTGGAAGTCTCACGGATACGGGCTCTTGACGTCCGGGCGGGTTTGTGGTACAAGAGCGTCAAGATTAGCGATGATGTGTCGATCGATGTCGAATTCGGGTCGTGTGTGCTGGTGGTGGCGCGGCGAGGTATCCGGCTTGCCGGGCGCACGCGCACACAGGTCCTGGACGAGATAGAGATCGAGTAAGCGAATAGGCAGATAGACCAGACCAGCCCGGCGAGCCGGGCTGGTCTTTTCGCGCGTGCGGGAGCGCAGCGCAGGCGGTAATGGCGAGGTGAGGACCATGTATCACCCATCGCGGTCGGAGTTCAGGGAGAAGGCCCGTCAGGGCAACCTGATCCCAGTGTGGAAGGAGGTGCTGCTTGACACGGAGACCCCCGTGTCGGCCTTCCGAAAGCTGGGCAACACGCAGTACGCCTTCCTGCTGGAGAGCGTCGAGGGCGGGGAGAAGGTTGGCCGGCACTCGTTTCTGGGATCCGAACCCTTCGCCGTGTTCACGTCGAAGGGCCGCACGGTGACCGTGAGCCGTGACGGGGGGCAGCGGACGCGTCGGCTCGGGCCGGGGGAGGACCCGCTCAACGCGCTGGCGGCCCTGCTGTCTGAGTACAAGTTCGTCGAGGTGGAGGGGCTGCCGAAGTTCTGCGGCGGCGCGGTGGGGTACCTCGGGTACGACGTGGTGCGCTTCTTCGAGCGGCTGCCGCAGCGGGCGCAGGATGACCTGGGACTGCCGGATTCCATGCTGGTGCTCACCGACACATGCGTCATCTTCGACCACGCGTACCATCGCGGGAAGGTGCTTTCGAACGCGCTCGTCAACGGCGACCCCGACCAGGCCTACGATGCCGCGGTGCGCAAGATCGACGCCCTGTGCGCCCGCCTGCAGGCCCCGGCCCCGGCCGTCCTGCCCCCCCGCCCCAGGCCGAAGGACACGTCTCTGCAGGCCAATCTCTCGCGGGACGAATACGAGCGCATCGTCACTCGGGCCAAGGAATACATCGCCGCGGGGGACGTCATCCAGGTCGTCCTCTCGCAGCGGCTTTCGCGGGCCGCCGCGGCCGACTCCTTCGACATCTACCGGGCGCTGCGTTCGCTGAACCCTTCGCCCTACATGTACTACCTCACCTACGGCGATCTCCGGATCGTGGGGAGCTCGCCCGAGCGCCTGGTGTCCGTGGAAGGCGACGTGGTGACGACACGCCCCATCGCCGGATCCCGCCCGCGCGGCGCGACGCCCCAGGAGGACGCGGCGCTTGCGGCCGAGCTGCTGAACGACGAAAAGGAGCGGGCCGAGCACATCATGCTGCTCGATCTGGGCCGGAACGACCTGGGCCGCGTCTGCCGATACGGCACGGTGAAGGTCGACGAGCAGATGGTCGTCGAGAAGTACTCTCACGTGCAGCACATCGTCTCAAACGTGCGCGGGCAGCTTCGGGCCGATCGCGACCAGTACGATGTCCTGCGCGCCTGCTTCCCGGCGGGGACGCTCTCGGGGGCGCCCAAGGTCCGCGCCATGGAGATCATCGAGGAACTCGAACCCACGCAGCGAGGCCCGTACGGCGGGGTGATCGGCTATTTCAGCTTCTCCGGCAACATGGACACGGCGATCACCATCCGCACGATCGTGTGCGCGAACGGCGTGGCCCACATGCAGGTGGGAGCCGGGATTGTCGCGGACTCCGTGCCGGAACGGGAGTACGACGAGTGTGTGAAAATGAAGGGCGGCGCCTTGCTGCGCGCGATCGAGATGGCGGAGGCGGGGCTGGAGTGAACGCGGTCGGCGCCAAGGCAATACCGATGGGCGACCGCCTTCTTCGAGCCAACCGCAAAGCCGCGCGCGGCGGCCGATCCCCTGAGAACGGGTGGCTGGCACGTCGCGCAGATCTCGAAGGAGGAACACGGCCGTGATCCTGATGATCGACAACTACGATTCCTTCACGTACAACCTCGTGCAGTATCTGGGCGAGCTCGGACAGGTGCTGAAAGTGTACCGGAACGACCAGACCACAGCCGACGAGGTCGAGCGCCTGGGGCCGGAGCGGATCGTCATCTCGCCCGGCCCGTGCAGCCCGCTGGAGGCTGGGGTGTCAAACGAGATCATCCGGCGGTTCGCCGGTCGCGTGCCGCTGCTGGGGGTCTGCCTGGGGCACCAGTGCATCGGTTACGTTTTTGGCGGCGAGGTGGTGCGGGCGCCGCGGCTCATGCACGGCAAGACGTCGATGATTTACCACGACGGCAAGACCATCTACCGGGGGCTGCCGAATCCCTTCGAGGCGACGCGGTATCACTCGCTCATCGTCCGGCGGGAGACGCTGCCAAGTTGCCTGGAGATAACCGCGGAGACCGACCGCGGGGAGATCATGGGGCTGCGGCACAAGGAGTACCCGGTGGAGGGCGTGCAGTTCCACCCGGAGTCGATCCTGACCCAGTGCGGGAAGGACCTGCTTCGCAACTTCCTGGCGATGTGACCGGCCCGGAACGCGACGTGGAGAGGACGGCGAGATGATCGCGGAGGCGATACGCAAAGTTGCGGACGGCGTTGACCTGACCGCGGAGGAAGCGCGCGCGGCGATGGCGGAGATCATGTCGGGCGACGCCAGCCCGGTTCAGATCAGCGCCTTCCTGGTGGCGCTGCGCATCAAGGGCGAGGTTGTGGAGGAGGTGACCGAGTTCGCGCGCGTGATGCGGAGCCACGCGCTCCCGGTGAGGACCCGCAGGCGGCCGGTTGTCGATACCTGCGGAACCGGCGGAGACGCCCTGAAGACCTTCAACGTGTCCACGGTGGCGGCCTTCGTGGCCGCGGGGGCCGGCGTGGCGGTGGCGAAGCATGGGAACCGGTCGGTGACGAGCAAGTGCGGAAGCGCCGACGTGCTGGAGGCGCTCGGGATCCGGTTCGACATGCCGCCGGAGGAGGTCGGCCGGTGTGTCGACGAGATCGGCATCGGGTTCATGTTTGCGCCCTCCTACCACCCCGCGATGAAGTACGCGGCGCCCGTGCGACGCGAGCTGGGCCTGCGCACCGTGTTCAACGCGCTGGGGCCGCTGACGAATCCCGCCGCAGCCGAGTCGCAGGTGCTCGGCGTGTATGCGCCAGAGCTGACCGTGCTTCACGCCGGCGTGTTGCGCAACCTGGGCTCCAGCCGCGCCTTCGTAGTGTACGGAGAGGGCGGCCTCGACGAGCTGTCGACCCTCGGCCCGACGCGCGTGGCCGAGCTGCGCGACGGCGAGATACGCACCTACGACCTGGAGCCGGAGGAGGTCGGACTGCCGCGCGCGCGGGCCGAGGACCTTGTTGGCGCGTCGCCCGATGAGAACGCGCGGATGCTGGTCGAGATCCTGGAAGGTAAAGACGGACCGCGACGCGATATCGCAGTGCTAAACGCGGCAGCGGCCATTGCGGCCGCCGGTATGGCGGATACGCTCAAGGAGGCAGTGGCGGTGGCGAACGAGTCCATCGATTCCGGAGCCGCGCTGGAGAAGCTGCGGAAGCTGCAGGCATTCTAGCGTGCCGGTCTGCCGGACTGCCTCTGCCGGGATTGTGCTGCTCATCGCCATCGCCGCCTGGCCGGCCAAGGCGCGGGCGGGCAGTGAGGTCCGGGTCACGGTCGATCCGCGCCTGGCGCTGTTGGACGTGGTCCAATTCCTGGCCAGCGATGAGAGACCGGGCTCGCGCGACCCCAATGGCTACCGGGCGCGGGTTCGCTCCGCGTTCGGCCGCTACAGGACTCACCCCGCCGTCCGGGCATGGCGCGAGCTGCAGCGCCGGGGCTTCGGCGAGGAGGCGATTCCGGCCCTGGCCGCGCACCTGTCAGACCCGCCCCAGCTTGCTGTGCGCTTCGAGTTTGGGGACGCGCTGGTGAAGAGAGCGGGCTCCCGCAAGCGTCTGGCCGACTTCGTCTCCGCCTTGCGCACGTTCGCGCGGGACACGGGCTTCAGCGCGTTCTACCGGCGGGAAGGCCGCTTCCGCTCCGAGGTCGTCCGTCGATACGCGGCCGGGTGGGACCTGCCTGGAGCGGCCGGCGCGGTGGAGCGCTATTTCGGCCGGCCGCTGGGGGAGTGTACGATCAGCGTGTCTCTGCTGCGGGAGGGGAACTACGTCGGCCGGGTGTCCGGCTCGTCGCGCACGGTTGTGCTCATCATGGCCGGGACGCGCGGGGAGGCTGGCGGCTATCCGACCTATGGCGACGCGGCGACAAAGCGCCGGCTCGCAATCCACGAGATGTGCCACGCCTACGTCAACCCGGCGGTCGAGGCCTGCGGTCAGCAGGTCAGCCGGTATTCGGCCCTGATGAAGCCGATCGCGCCGCGCATGGCCGCCAGCGGCTACTGCGATTGGACCACGATCCTCGAAGAGCAGATCGTCCGGGCCTGCGTGGCGCGACTTGTCCGACACCTCGAGGGCCCTTCGGCCGGGGAAGCGCTCGCAAGATCGGAGTACGAGCAGGGGTACGCGTACGTGCCCGCCATCTACCGGGAACTCGAGACCTATGAGCGAGATCGCCGCGCATATCCCGCCTTCGAGAGCTTTGCCCCCGTGCTGCTGGAGGCGCTCCCCCGGCTCGCGGCGGAGGCGCCGCCCCCGCGGCCAAAGCCGGTCTTCGCCGGTCCGACGGAAGCGGCCTGGAACGAACACGGCAGCGCCCTGGTGTTCGTCTACCCCGCGAGAACCAAGCCCGCCTCGGCCGCGGCGAAGCTCGAGCGACAGGCGCGGCGGGCCGCCGAGATCGTGGCCCAGCATCACGGGCCCCGCCCGGTCATGTCCGACGAGGCGGCGCTGAAGATGGACTGGAACGCCCACGGCGCGGTGCTCTATGGCACGACGCGGTCGAACGCACTGCTAGCGAGGTGGGCGGCGAGGTTGCCCTTCAGGCTCGGCGACGGCGAGATCACGATCGCCGGCATCACGTTCAAGGGCCCGGGGGTGAGGCTGATTGCCGCGGTGCCTAACCCGGAGAATCCCTCCTTGCCGCTGCTAATCTACACGGGGACCGAAGACGAGGCCGTGGTCGGCATCCATGCCCTCCGCCATGGGGCGGAAAACTTCGTGGTCTACCGCGGCGACCGGAAGGCCGCGTCGGGCAGGTTCGGCAAGGATGGCGCGCGCTGGTGGGCGCCCTGAGCCGGGCGCTCGAGTGGCCCTTGCCAAGGGTCGGCAGCTTGTCTAGACTGAAGTGGCCGTCTCTGGCGGCCGCCCGGGATGGGCTGGAACTCCGCAGGAAACGAAGAAGCGCAGTGATTCTCGACGAGATCCTCGCCCACAAGAGACAGGAGATCGCTCCGTTGCGCAGCCGGTACAGCGACTGGAGGCCGCCTGCCGCGGCCAGCCCACGGCGCGACTTCGCAGCCGCGCTCAACGCACCGGGCATCTCGATCATCGCGGAGTTCAAGCGCAGGTCTCCCTCGCGCGGCGCGCTCGCCGCGGACGCCGACCCGGTGGCGAGGGCGCGTGCATACGAGCGCGGCGGCGCGGCTGCCATCTCTGTCCTCACGGACAGCCGATACTTCGCGGGGAGCATCGCGGATATGCGCGCCGCCCGGGGTGCCGTTGCCCTGCCAGTCCTGCGCAAGGACTTCATCGTGGAGGCATGCCAGATCGCGGAGACAGCCGGACCCGAGGGCCCGGACTGCTTGCTGCTGATCGCGGCCGCCTTGGGGGAAGACGAGCTTCGTTTGCTGCGCGAGGCGGCCGAGGCCTGCGGGCAGGCGGCGCTGGTGGAGGTGCACGACGAGGGCGAGCTGGACCGCGCCCTTGCCGCGGGGGCCAGTATCATCGGCATCAACAACCGGGATCTGCGGACGTTCAACGTATCCCTGGAGGCGACGCTGCGGCTGCGGCCGCGCGTTCCCGACGGAATCCCGGTGGTGTCCGAGAGCGGGGTGCATACGCGCGACGATGTGCGGCGATTGGCGGACGCGGGTGTCGACGCGATCCTGGTAGGGGAGGCGCTGATGGCGGCCGGCGACCCGAGCCGCAAGATCACGGAGCTTCTGGGGGAGGCATGACTCGCATCAAGATCTGCGGGATCACGAGCCCGGAGGACGCGGAGTCGGCCGCGGCGTGCGGCGCCGATGCCATCGGCTTCGTGTTCGCCGAAAGCCCCCGCCGCATCACGCCGGAGCGGGCGCGCGAGGTGCTCCGGCTCGTCGAGCCATTCGTGACCGGCGTAGGCGTGTTCGTGGACGAGCCTGTGGATAGCCTGAAGCGCGCGCTGGCGGCGAGCGGGTGCGCGGTTGCGCAACTGCACGGCGAGGAGCCGCCGTGGTACATACAAGCGATTGCTCCCTATGGCGTGATCAAGGCGGTGCGCGTCCGCGGCGAGCTTGACGCGGCCGGCGTGGCCGGGTATAAGGAGGCGCGCGCGATTCTGCTGGATACCTACTCCGCGCGACGCGCGGGCGGCACCGGCCAGCGCTTCGATCCGCGAGTTGCAGCCGGGCTGGTGCGGGAGGGATGGCGGGTGATCGTGGCGGGCGGCCTGACGCCGGAGAACGTCGGCGATGTGGTGGCGGCCGTGCGGCCGTACGGGGTCGATGTGAGCAGCGGCGTGGAGTCGGCGCCCGGCAAGAAGGATCACGCGAAGGTGGCGGCATTCGTCGCGGCCGTGCGCACGGCGGACGCCGCGGGTGGATAGTCGGCATGTCGTCTGACCCACAGGTGAGCACCGGGACATGGGGCCGTTTCGGCGCATTCGGCGGCATCTATGTTCCCGAGACGCTGATGGGGCCGCTGCTCGAGGTGGCGGAGGCCTACGGGGCCGCGCGGGCCGATCCCTCCTTTCAGCGGGAGCTGGACGACTGCCTCCGGGACTATGTTGGCCGCCCGACGCCGGTATACTTCTGTGAGCGCCTGACAGAGCACTGCGGCGGCGCGCGCATCTACCTCAAGCGCGAGGACCTCGCGCACACGGGGTCCCACAAGCTCAACAACACGGTCGGGCAGGCGCTGCTGGCGCGGCGGATGAACCGCCGGAAGCTCATGGCCGAAACGGGCGCCGGCCAGCATGGGGTTGCGACCGCGACGGTCGCGGCTCGCTTCGGCTTCGAGTGCGACATCTACATGGGCGAGGAGGACGTGCGGCGGCAGGCCCTCAATGTCTACCGGATGAACGCGCTGGGCGCGCGGGTGATCACCGTCACGTCGGGCAGCCGGACGCTGAAGGACGCGATCAATGAGGCGTTCCGCGTGTGGATGGCAACCGCCGATACCACGTACTATCTGTTCGGCACCGCGGCCGGGCCACATCCGTACCCGACAATGGTCAGGGATTTCCAGTCGGTCATCGGGCGGGAGGCGCGGGCCCAGATGCTGGAGCACGAGGGGCGGCTGCCTGACTACCTAGTGGCGTGCGTCGGCGGGGGCAGCAATGCGATCGGGCTGTTTCACCCGTTCCTTGAGGACAACGTGAAGCTCGTGGGCGTGGAGGCGGCGGGGCGCGGCCTGGGGACCGGCGAGCACGCGGCCTCGCTGTCGGCGGGCAGCGTCGGGGTGCTGCACGGCGCGGTGAGCAAGATGCTGCAGACGCCGGAGGGGCAGGTCCGCACGACGCACTCCGTCGCGGCGGGCCTCGACTACCCGGGGGTCGGACCGGAGCACGCCCACCTGCAGGCGACCGGCCGGGCCGAATACGTGTCAGCGACCGACTCGGAGGCCCTCGACGCCTTCGACGTGCTGTCGCGGCTGGAGGGCATCATGCCTGCTCTCGAGAGCGCCCACGCCGTCGCCTACGGGATGCAGCTTGCCGCCCGGCTCCCGCGGGAGTCAGTGGTGCTCATCAACCTTTCCGGGCGCGGGGACAAGGACATTGCGGAGGTGCAGCGCGTGATGGCGGAGCGGGGCCGATGAGCCGCATCGAGACGCGGTTCGCGGCGGCCAGGGAGCGGGGCGACGGCATCCTCATCGTGTTCGTCGTCGCGGGGCACCCGACGGCGGAGGAGAGCCTCGACATTCTGCGCGCGGTCGCCGACGGGGGGGCGGACATCATCGAGCTGGGGTTGCCCTTCTCCGATCCGCTCGCCGACGGCCCCGTGATCCAGGCGGCTTCGCAGCGCGCGCTGGCCGGTCAGATGACGCCCAGGGGCGTCTTGGACATCGCGCGGGACTTTCGGCGGGAGCGCGACGTGCCGCTGGTGGTGATGACGTGCTACAACCCCGTGTACCAGTTCGGCCTGAAGGCGTTTGGCCAGGCGGCCAGGGAGGCCGGGGTCGACGGTGTGATCGTGACTGACCTGCCGCCGGAGGAGGCGGGCGAATGGGTTCGCGCCGCGAGGGCGGCCGAGCTGGACACGATCTTCCTGCTCGCGCCGACAAGCGGCCCGAGTCGCGTCAAGAAAGTGGTTGATCTTGCGACGGGTTTCGTATATTGTGTTTCGCGCATGGGGGTGACCGGTGCGCGGGCGGAACTCCCGGCGGACCTCAAGGAGACCGTGACGCGCATACGGTCACAGACCGCGAAGCCAATCGCGGTCGGCTTCGGGATCTCGCGACCCGACCACGTGGGCGAGGTGTGTCGAGTCGCGGACGGCGCGGTGGTTGGGAGCGCCGTGGTGTCGCTGGTGGACCGCGACCAGGCGCCGGCGGGGCGCGCGGCGGCGGTCCGGGAGTTCGTCAGTGGGCTGAAGGCTGCGACGCGAGGGGCGCGGCCGGCGCGCGTGAGTGTGTGACGCACCGATCGGCCGGGAGGGCCGGGGAGACGGAACCTGGGAAGGGGACGGGAATGTTCTCGAAGATCGCCCTGGCGAAGATGATCGATTACTCGCTGCTGCGGCCCGACGCCACGGAGGAGGACGTCATACGCTGCTGCGAGGAGGCGAAGGAGTACCACTTCGCATGCGTGGTCGTCCTGCCGTACTGGTGCCACGTGGCGGCGCGGCGCCTGCGAGACTCGGACGTGAAGGTGGGCACGGTCATCGCCTACCCCTTCGGTGCCGTGGCGACGTCGGTGAAGGTCTACGAGGCGCGCCAGGCGATCGCCAACGGCGCCTCCGAGATCGACGTCGTGGCGAACCTGGGGGCATTGAAGTCGGGAGACTACGCCACCGTTGAGCGCGACATCGAGGAAGTGGTAACCGCCGCGAAGCTTGCCGGCCTCACCGAGGACGGCGACGACGTTCTGGCCAAAGTTGTCATCGAGGTGGGACTGACCACGCGGGAGGAGCAGGCTCGGGTGTGCCGGATGGCGCAGTCCGCGCGGGCCGATTTCATCAAGACGTGCACGGGGCAGGGTCCGCGAGCGGTAACGGTGCAGGATGTGAAGCACCTGCGGCAGAGCGCCGGCCGGGAGATGGGAATCAAGGCGGCCGGGGGAATTCGGACCATCGACCAGGCGGTCGCGCTCATCAACGCGGGGGCGAATCGGATCGGCACCAGCACGGGCATCGCCATCGTCGAGGCCTACGACCAGTCGCAGGGCGCGCTGACGGAGGAAGTGCTGCGCTAGGCGAACAGGCCAGGCGCGAGCGCGTGGCCGGAGGGAGCGCGGCAGGGTGACCCGGGCCCGCGTCTATCGAGCATCGGCGGTGGTCATCCGCCAGCGCAACCTCGGCGAGGCGGATCGCATCGTGACGCTCTTCACCGAGGAGCGCGGGAAGCTGTCTGCCGTCGCCAAGGGAGCGCGTCGCCCGCGCAGCAAGCTCGCCGCCGCTCTCCAGTTGTTCTCGCACTCGCGGGTGCAGCTCGCAGCCGGAAGATCGCTGGAGATCATAACCCAGGCGCAGCCCGTCGACCTGTTCTACCACCTCCGCGAGGATATGCAGCGCTACGCTCATGCCTCTTATATCGCGGAGCTGACCGACGCCCTCACCGAGGAGGGGGACGGCGACCCGGCGATCTTCGGCCTGCTCCTGGAGACCCTTCGCGGACTGGACCGGTCAGCCGACCCGGCGACCGTCGCGCGCGCCTTCGAGCTCAAGCTTCTCTCCCGGCTCGGCTACGGTCCCGAAGTCATGACGTGTGTCTCGTGCGGGACGGAACTCGAGGCCGGGCCGGCAGGATTCTCTCCAGCCCAGGGAGGAGTCGTGTGTGCGCGCTGCCTGCGGGAGGCCGGGGCGGCTCCCCTGGCGCCGGAGGCGCTCGCCGCGATGCGAGAGCTGATGGGCCGGCCGATGGAGGAGATCGCGGCCAGGCGGCTCTCTCGAAAGGCGAAGGAGGAGCTGGAGCGAGTGATGCGGGCGTTCGTCGACTACCGGCTCGAGCGGCCCCTCAGAAGCGCGGCCTTTCTCTCCTTCCCTGCGGCGCCCAGGAGCGGCTAGATGCAGAACGCTGATGTGGCGCGGGTGCTGAGCGAGATCGGCATCCTGCTTGAGATCAAGGGTGAGAATCCCTTCAAGGTTCGGGCGTACGAGCGCGCGGCCGAGGCCGTCGCCGGTCTGACCGAGGACGTCGCCGCGGTGCGGGGACGGGGTGAGCTGCGGTCGATCCCGGGGGTTGGCCAGAGCATTGCCGAGAAGATTGAGGAGATGCTCGACACGGGCGACTGCCAGGAGCACCGGGAGCTGCTGAAGGAGTTCCCCGCGAGCGTGTTCGAGATGCTGCGCGTGCCCGGCGTGGGCCCGAAGACCGTGCGCGTGCTGCTGGACCACGGCATCGCGTCAGTGGAAGACCTCGAGAAGGCCGCGCAGGCGGGGCAGCTGCGCACCCTGCGCGGCATGGGTGAGAAGACCGAGCAGGAGATCATCCGCGGCATCGCGCGGGTGCGCGAGTACAGCAAGCGGACCAACCTGGGGGTGGCCTTCACCATCGCGCAGGGCATCATTGACCATCTGCGCGAGAACGCGCCCGTCGACCGAATCGAGGCTGCGGGCAGTTTGAGGCGGCGTCGGGAGACCATCGGCGACATCGACATCCTGATCACCTCCCAGCGGCCGGAAGAGGTGATGAAGCGCTTTCTCGGTCTCGACATCGTGCAGGAGGTGATCGCGCGCGGGCCGACCAAGTCGAGCGTGGTGACCCAGGGAGGGGTCCAGGCTGACCTGCGGGTGGTGCCGCCGGAGTCATTTGGCGCGGCGCTCCAGTACTTCACAGGTTCCAAACAGCACAACGTGAAACTTCGCGACCTGGGGGTCAGGAGCAAGATCAAGCTGAACGAGTACGGCGTATTTCGCGTCACGGAGAGCGGCGACGTGCGCATCGGCGGGGAGCGGGAGGAGGAGATGTACGCTGCCCTCGGCCTGCCTATGATGGCCCCGGAGCTGAGGGAGGACCAGGGTGAGATCGAGGCGGCCCGAGAGGGAACCCTGCCGACTCTGGTGGAGCTGTCTGACCTGAAGGGCGACCTTCAGATGCACACCACCTGGAGCGACGGCCACAACACGGTCGAGGAGATGGCGCGCGCGGCGAAGGCGCGGGGGTACAAGTACATCGCGCTGACCGACCATTCACCGTCACAGACTGTGGCGAACGGCTTGAGCGTCGAGCGGCTGCGCCAGCGCCGCAAGGAGATCGAGGCGGCGCGGGCATCCGTGCCTGGACTCACGATCCTGGAGGGGGCCGAGGTCGACATCAAACGGGACGGCAGCCTCGACTACCCCGACGAGGTCTTGGCGGAACTGGACTTCGTGGTCGCCTCGGTGCACTCGGGGTGGAAGATGGGGCGCGATGAGATGACCAGGCGCATCATCAAGGCCATGGAGAATCCGTGGGTCGACTGCATCGGGCACCCGACGGGCCGGCTGATCGGGCAGCGAGAGCCGTACGACGTCGACATGGAGGAGCTGCTGAAAACCGCGGCGCGGCTGGGGGTGGCGATGGAGATCAACGCATACCCTGACCGGCTCGACCTCAAGGACGTGCACGCGCGCCGCGCGAAGGAACTTGGCGTCAAACTCATGATCAACACCGATGCCCATTCCGCGGACCAGCTCGGTTTGATCCACTTCGGCGTCGCCACCGCGCGCCGGGGGTGGGTGGAGGCGAGCGACGTCCTCAACACACTCTCTGCGCGCAAGCTGCAGGAGAGCCTGCGCAGGAGGCGGGCAAAGCAGAAGGCCGTCGCAGGCTCGGGGACGACCGCAAGAAAACAGGTGAGGAAGGCGCGAGCGCCCGCGAGGGGGTCAGGCAAGAAGTCGGCGACGCGAAACAGAGCTCCGTCGAGCTGAGGGGCGGGCCGGAAGGAGTCACCTGCGGCGGGCAGAACAAGGGGCGCCGACGAAGCTAGCGCCAGGAGCGCTCTGGGAGGTGACGGGGTTGACCAAGGCCGAGTTGATCGATGAAGTCACGGAGGCGACGGGGCTCAGGAAGAAGGATGTCACCAGCGTCGTCGAGGCAACCTTCGAGCGGATCGCGGCTTCCCTGAAGAAGCACGAGAAAGTGCAGATCGTGGGATTTGGCACCTTCGAGACCCGCCGCCGCAAGGCACGGGTAGGCCGGGATCCGCGCACGCAGCAGCAGATCCCCATTCGCGCGGGCTGGGCGCTGGCGTTCAGGCCCGGCAAGCAGCTCAAGCAGATGGTGAGCGGCAGGCGCGGCTAGGCGCGCCGGGCGCGTCCCGCGGCATCTCGTTGACACGCCGGCGCGGCATGCTATAATGAGCCCGGCCTTTGAGCGGGGCGTGGCGCAATTTGGTAGCGCACCGGTATGGGGTGCCGGTGGTTGTCGGTTCGAGTCCGGCCGCCCCGACTCCGCCTTTTTGTCTGCGGGACACGGGCAACGTTCGGCCCTGGGCGGCTAGTGCTTCCCGGTTCGACATCGCCCGGTTGCCCGCGGGCGCGCGTTGTGCTATGATGCTCCTGAGCAAGGCAGCAGGGTTGGCCCTGCGGTTCTCGTGCTTGTCCTGAACAGCTTTGAGCCAACACCTACGTTCCGGGGGCCAGAGCCTGGCAGACAAGATGAACTGGGGATGAGAGTCCTGGGTTCACGCGGCTGACCAGCGCGGCACCCACCTGCTTCGGCAGGTTCAAAAGCTACAGGGACACACGGCTCTCGCGGGGCCTCTTTTGAGGGTGCCCCGTGCGTGACCAGAGGCGGGCCCGGCCGGGCCCGCTTCCGTCATGCGGGCGGACGGGGCCGCGGTTGCGCTCCGCCTGGGGCGCGCCGTATAATGCGCCCAGACACCCGCAAGGGGCGCCGCGCGCGCCGCGCACCAGCAGGGCGTCACGAGGGAACCGGCCGCTGTGGATGGCGATCTGAACCGCCTCGAACACGATCTCGACAGCTTCGATCCCCGCGTTCGAGAGAGATCGCTGCGGGAGCTGGCCGGCGCGGTTCAACAGCGGCGCCTTGCTCTGCCCGAGCCTGGCCCGCGGGCGAACCTGCACTGTCACACCTTCTTCTCCTACAACGCGTACGGCTACTCCCCCAGCCACATCGCCTGGCTGGCCGCGAAGGCCGGCCTGGCGGTCGTCGGAATCGTGGACTTCGACGTTCTCGACGGCGTCGATGAGTTTCTCGGCGCCGGCCGGCTGCTCAACCTGCGCGCGTGCGCGGGAATGGAGACGCGGGTCTTCATCCCGGAGTTCGCCCCATATGTTATCAACTCGCCGGGGGAGCCCGGTATCTCCTACCACATGGCCGTAGGCCTGCCGTCTGCCGACCTGGACGCGGAGCAACAGCGCTTCGCCGCTGGCCTGCGGGCAACGGCGCAGCAGCGAAATCGAGAGCTGGTCGCGCGCGTGAACGAGTTCCTGGCGCCGGTCACGCTCGACTACGATCGCGACGTGATCCCGCTCACGCCCTCGGGCAACGCAACAGAGCGCCACATCTGCCTCGCCTATGCTCGCCGGGCCCAGGAGCTGTTCGGCAACGGCCCTCGCCTGGTTGAGTTCTGGTCCGAGAAGCTTGGCACCGATGCCGCCGCGCTCGACCTGCCGCTCGGCGTGACGCTTCAGCAGCACATCAGGCAGCGCACGATGAAGCGCGGCGGAGTTGGCTATGTGCAGCCCGACACGGGGTCATTCCCGCGGTTGGCAGACGCGAACCGTTTCATCCTCGCCGCCGGTGGCATTCCTACCCATACCTGGCTCGATGGCACCTCGGAGGGCGAGGCGAGGATCGAGGAGCTGCTGCACATCGTGATGCAATCCGGCGTCTGCGCCATCA
>Ga0123519_10002874_pt1 | contig 28866 bp, 22 predicted proteins | sample YelNatPaOPRAMG02_FD_87396 | JGI IMG/M metagenome (GOLD analysis project Ga0123519, IMG submission 87396) | Hot spring microbial communities from Yellowstone National Park - Yellowstone National Park OP-RAMG-02 (version 2) | ecosystem: Environmental > Aquatic > Thermal springs > Hot (42-90C) ...
GGTATAATTATTTTATAGATTAATCCCAAACCTAAAAATCCTATTTGTTCAGATGTCTCAAATATTTTTATAACTTTATTGCAACATATGCTGTTATTAACTACAATGCTTTTAGTTGCTTTAATGGGGGAATATCAATGTGAATATTCTTTTTCAATAAATTCCGCCTCTTATACATTGGTAATCAACCAAAAAAATTTAGAGGCTGCCAATTTTTAGAACATCGTGCTGATAATTCTTTTGCGGTAACTAACTATCCATATACTTCCAGAATTATTGTTCTCGACCGCGAATTAAGGCAACAAATAAATCTGTATGTTCCCTTTTATAATGTTTCCAATATATTTACAACATCAAAGAAAGCAATCCTATGTATAAATCCGCTGGATAAAACCCTCTGGCAATTTTCTTCTTCCCAATATGGCTGGAGAAATACAGGGGTACGATTTACTTGGTTAAGAACATGGAGCATAGATGAAAAGAATGGAACCATTTTATCTGCAGAATATTGTGATGATACTTCCCCCTATGCTCGCGTTATACGCTCTACAGATGATGGCCTGACCTGGTCAACCGTGTTCGTAAAACAGGCTTACGGGTCTACATCCCCTGAAATTCGTCATTTCCATACCGTTACCGTAGACCCTTACACCGGCTATTGGTATTTATCCTCCGGTGATAGACCGCCTGAATGCATGGTCTGGATTAGTAAAGATGACGGAACTACCTGGACGGATGTTACCGATTATGATTTTGACCCTACCACAGAACCTAAAGTAAGAACACAGGCATTGTTCCGTCTCACAACAATGTGGTTTACACCTCAATATATCTGCTGGGCAACAGATGACCGAATTAACGGCACGGGTGCAAAACTTGTTATAAGCCCACGAACTGAACCCCTTGATATTCATGTGTTAGGGACGGTCTCTTATAACCATGTCCGTAGCAGTATTGAATTTCCTGGCATCGGTTGGTTATTAATTACCGAAGATAAAACAGGGCTGTCTTTTATAGAAACGACTTTTGTAACAAATGACTTTCACATTATCCCCTTTGGTAAATTACAGGACATTACAGGTTATTTTTCCTCTTCAATTGCGAGCAAACGGGCGTATTAGGATAATCAAAAAAATTGTTATATTGGTTACAGCCTTGCTCGTGGGTTAGTGCCTCGCATAGTTCGATATGAATTATATCGAGATTATCAATTGAATATAAGAATTGAAGAAGAAACCGGCGGAAGAGTCAACATAGAACCCACAAGTAATAACCATTATCGGAAAGGGGAAAAAGTAAAAATCACAGCAGTAGAGGAACCAGGCTATATCTTCACGGGTTGGAGTGGCGATTATGTTTCATCATCAAAAACTATTCAACTTGTAATAGAAAAGGATACCAACCTTACAGCCCATTTTTATCCACGCGACATTGAACCTGAATTTGAGGTATCTCTCACTTCTCGTGTCTCATTGGTTATCCTTATAATCTTCATTTCCATAACTGCAATACTTTCCTTTATTAGAGGTAATCGCATATCTCTTCCTTAATCAGGACTATATCTCCGACCATCAATATACCTTACTGTCTAATTATTACCTTCATGAATAATGAAAACTTGTATTCTTGTATTTAAAGAAAAGTTAATTGCTCAAAATATTCTACATGGAATACTGTTAAACCAGGATGTGTATAACAAACTTAACGAAATGGTTCCCTTTGTTTTTTAAAAAAGAAAATCCCAAGAATTATTAAAACTAAAAGTATATTAAAATCCTTCAAATCGTATCCTTTTAAAAGAGGTTGAATTTAGATATAATAACAGGGACAAGGTAGAAGATAAGGCCCTAACTATCTTCAGAAGGATTAAGATAAGGAATCCGCAAAGAATTTATACACTTACTGCAAAAAATAAGTAGATAAACAAGATGTAGAGAGCAAATGAAAAGGAAAATTGGATATTGGGTTTATATTTTGTTCCTCTGTTTAATCTGGGGAATCGTAATTGCTTTATCCGTTGAATTTAGTACCCGTATCTTGCTTCGCGTCGGTAACTTTTTATACAAGCCCTATTTCGAGGCTCAAAACCGAAAAGTTTATGGAATGGTTTCTGCTTCTGAACAGGCAAGACGATATAAACCTATTTAGGAAATACCTCAAAATAGGGAAAAGACAATAAAATCAACCCCAACTACAACTCTTCAAAGGAACAATACGCCTTGTGATAAGAACTACGAATTAACCCTTGAAGGAATGGCAGAATTCTATTTTGATAGAAATGGCAAATTAACGAAGTGGTATGGAGACCCTCTGATAGGAAACTATATTCAATCATTACTTCAGGGCAAACGATATGGTTATTACAATCCGGATTGGAATAACTTTATTGAGGATATAAAGAATAATCGCTTCCCAGTCAATCCTATTCGTTTGAGATATGAATATTTTTATATCCTCCAATATGAAATTCAATCCAGCCCAAATCAAGATGGGGTTTTATTACGCACAAGAGAAATTCGGGATGCTTACCCACTTTCTCTGAAGTCTCTGAATTCAATTACCAATGAAGATAGTCCCTGGTTTGTTCCTTTTTATTCATATAAACCTAACTGGGAAAAGGCTGGGAATATAGCCAAATATAATAACTTTGGATTTCGTGATGATGATATTATAATGCCCAAACCTGAAGGGTATTTTCGTATTGTTTGTGTAGGTGGTTCAACCACAGAAGAGGGCAACTCAAATGAACTGACTTATCCAAACATTATGGAAAAGAAACTTCGTAGCCACTTTAACACAGACAAAATCGAAGTAATTAATTGTGGGATTTGTGGTATTCGCTCTTTTGGGGAAGTTCGCCGAATTAATGATTATCTGCAATTGGACCCGAATTTACTTGTATATTACAACGCCATCAACGATATATGTTATCACTACATCCCCTACTGGTTAACTCTGCCCAATCCATATAAAAAAATACTTCAACACTCCGTATTTCTAAATCGCCTGTTCAATCGGAAACTCCTGCCATCAGATGATTACATCGCCGAATATTTTCGAGACAATATTTTGCGTCATTTAGGGGCCATGAACTGCGCCTGCAAGAACAAAGGGGTTCAAATGGCTATTTGCAGTTTCGCCTATCCTAAACTCAAATGGTATGAGTTTGTTCCGAAATCCTATTGCGATTTTAATATACGCAATGTTTGGGTCTCATTAGAGGATGTGATGATTACCTTTGATACTTACCTGAAAATTATTCACATCTATAATCAAGAGTTAAAAAACTTTTGTGAAAGGGAACACATTCTGTATATCCCGGTAGCCGAAGAATTCAATGCAGGTATGGACCACTTTTTTGATATATGCCACATGACCCCATTAGGAATGGAGACAAAAACCGAGATTATCGGCTCATATATCGCCCAATGGATTAAAGAAAAGGGGTTTCTCAAATAATCAGGATGAAAAATTTATGCCACCACAGATTCCTTATCCTCAAAAAAATTAAATTTCTTGTAAATCTATCCTTTTTGATATTATAGGGACATAACAAAATACAAAAGAAAAGATAAGGGATAAAATGTTCTGTCCTAACTGTAAAAAAAACATATTACTTATTATGGAATATGAGAACATCGAACTTGACTTTTGCCCGAATTGTTTAGGTGTCTGGCTGGATGCAGAAGAACTCCAATGGATATTAGAATCTCAATTCGATGAACAGAGCATATTCATAAAAGCTGTCGTAGACGAGACAAAGAAAAAATGCCCACGCTGCCGAACTTATATGCAAAAAGTATCTCTTCCCCAGAATGATAAAATCGTGTATGATATCTGTCCTGAAAATCACGGTATATGGTTCGACCGCGGAGAATTAGAGAATTTAATTCAAAATCTACCTGAATACCCTGGCACCCATTCCTTCCTCCAATGGCTCCAAACCATATTCCACTATCAGAACAATCCCGAAGAATAATTGATAGTCATTACTATGTGTCCATAAAAGCCAAAGAATAAATAAAATCCACATCCAAAATCCGTCCTGATGATTTCCATTTGTTAAAACTCTTCTGGCATAATCATAGTCAAAATGAAAAACAAACCAATTTCAAAAACTATGGATAGGGTTTTTCATCATGTCAGAACGCATTGCATTATATCCGGGCAGTTTTGACCCGCCTACATTAGGACACATTGACTTAATCCATCGTGCCCGCCGTATTTTCGACCGAGTTATTGTTGCTGTGGCTATCAATGAAGCCAAAACTGCTTTATTCACAGTAGAAGAGCGGATACAGATGTTGAAAGAAGAAATCAACAGTTCACCCGATATTGAAGTAACAAGTTTTGTCGGACTGTCCGTAGAATTCGCAAAAAAGTGCGGTGCCCAGGCATTGATTCGCGGACTTCGTGTAGTCTCCGATTTCGAATTTGAACTGAGCCTCGCTATAAATAACCAAAAATTGGACCCCACAATTGACACCGTATGCTTAATGCCCAGCGAACCTTACTTATTCTTAAGTTCGCGTCAAGTCAAAGAGATTGTCCGTTTCGGCGGAAGTGTTTCCCATTATGTCTCCCCAAAAATCGAACAAAAACTCCGCGAACGCCTACTCAATAAGTAAGTAGTATGATAACCTTTAGGACATAGGTAACAGGGGAATAAATTTAGCGGGCGAGTTTTTTTATCTCATGAACGACCTACGGCAAAAAATCATAGTCAGACTGAGCCGTTTTATCCGGATGCTCTTTAATAACCTTAAAACGGGTGCAGTCATCTACCTCCCTTAAAAGGAATATCGTTTTTGCTCCGGCTCTTCTTTTTTCACATTCGGGACTCTCGGATCATCTGTATGAATCTATTCCCAGGGTTGTTCCTTCTCATACCGTTGAGGAATCTTCTTTTTATATTTCTTTTCATACTGAGAACCGATGCGATATCTCTTGAATACCTGATATACTCCAAATTCACTTATTCGACGGATTCTTCTTTTCCGAAGGATTATGCTGATGACAAGGGCAGAATAGCCTAATTTCTTTCTTATCTTAGCGATAAGACATTCCAGCTCTTGGAAAAGACTATTCCGAATTCTTTCTGGGTCTTCTGGACTGAGGTGATAAACTTTCCGAATTCTGGGGACTATTTTTAAATCGCTTCAAGTATTTATAAAAGGTCTTGCGAAAGATATGACAGAAATAGCACAAATCTTCAACCGTCTTAAAGTATTTACTTTCTTGGTTTTTTACTTTCTGATATTCCACAATCATATTCAGTTTCTGATGAATAAATTGTTCTTGTAGGTATCGGTTCATAGGTAGCACTTCCTCGGTGCTTATGGTTTAGTTATATAATACACTAACTCAGGTGTTACCTATGTCCTATAGTTTCTGAAATATAAAATGTATGATGCTTTAGTAATATATCGGGATTATTTTAAGCATTTACGGATAGATAAGAGTCAGCGATTTAAAAATGGTCGGGTGTATATAAATGGGATAGAGGGTTTTTGGAGTTATGCGAAGGAGCGGTTGCAGAAATTTCATGGAGTGAGTGCAATGTATTTTGAATATTACCTGAAAGAATTAGAATTTCGTTATAATCATTGTGAGGAAGATTTATAAACATTCATTTTAACCTCCATCCTCTTGGTGGAGTGAAGTGGATAGTCATTTTTTTATATAGGTATATGAAACAAAGGAAGTAGGCAGGAAGTCTGTATTATAAAATTATATAACAGAGGAGATTTTTAAATGCGATATTCTTTAAGCCTTCAAAAATTATTTTTATTGTTCTTTGTTTGTTTATTAGGGATTGTTGTTCCTGTTTTTGCACAGAATGCAGAAGCCCCAAAAGAGGAAGCACAATGGTATCAGCCGGAAATCATTGATAATCCGGAAGTGAAATTACTGGCAAAAGAGGGAGCCGGGAAGTTGTATAAAGTGGGTGAGCATTTATTGTGTGTGATGGAAGGGACTTATAAGGAAATGGGGTTCCAGCACGGGAAATTATTGGCGGATAAGATAGAACATATAATGAAGGTTGGATATTTTGTTAAAGCACTCTGGAATAGAGGATATACACGCGAATATGCCTTTGAACAGTCGAAGCGAATGGCGAAATATATCCCGTCGGAATATTTAGAAGAGGTTCAAGGGATTTACGAGGGCGTCCAGGCTGCAGGGAAGAAGGACATTACTTATGATGAGGTGCTTTTAGGTGCAACGGTTCCAGAGATTTTGCATTTTCCTCCCAATCAACCCCCGTCTATGCCAGCGGCTATGCCTAAGAGCTGTTCCAATTTTGCATGTTGGGGCAAGTGGACACCGGATGGGCGTTTGATTCATGGTAGGAATTTAGATTGGACAGTAAGTGCGGATGCTCAGGATGACTCTGTATTGCTTGTATGGCGTCCAAAGGGGAAGAAGCCGTATATGATGTTAAGTTGGGCAGGAGCCATTGGTAGCGTTAGTGGCATGAGTGCCAGTGGATTAACCATTGGAGAAATGACTTTGCCCAGTCCTAATGCAACATTCGACGGTATGCCCTTATTGGTTATTATGCGTAGAGTTTTGGAGCAGGAGACCCTGGAACAGGCAGTTGATGTGCTGGTGAAAGGGCCGCAAACATCGGGTTGGAATTTTATTGTTGGAGATGGAAAAATTCCTTCCGGGCGTGCTTTTGAATCCGATGCGAAACGAGTCGTCGTGTATACAGATAATGACCCCAAGGAGTCCGAAGAGACGGCTCATTGGAGCATTCCGGATGCAGTTCGCAGAACCAATCACCCGATTAATAAAGAGGGTTTGTTAGACCTGGCACAGCATTATGGGCCACGGTTTAATATTAATGTAAAAACATGGGAAGAATTGAAACTTATCCTTCCATTGTTAAAATCACAGGATTCTTTTCAACGTTATGACTGGTTAGGCAAGCAGATAACAAAAGCAGAGAAATCCGTAGATATACGCCGTGCTATTGATATTCTTGCCAATGGACCCGTATTTGGCGATGATACACTGCATTCCTTTGTGTTTGACCCGAAGGAACAGGTAGCGTATGTCTCCGTCGCAGGAAATAACCCTCCTGTTACTGCGACGCGTAGACCTTTTACAAAAGTAGACTTAAAACAATGGTTTAAATAGGTAGAAGCGTTTTTTCTGTCGGATACTTATATAAGTTTAGTTTCACCTGGTATTGCAACAGGAGGAACGGGCATAGGTCCGAAGTCTAATTTCTCAGGGAAGAGGTTTAACTTGGATTCGTTAATTACCCAATCCCAGGTTACTTCTTCACCTGTGTAAGCCGACATGCGTCCCATAATCGCTGTTAAAGTGCTTTCCGCAATGGCTTGTGTTTCATTGATATATGTGCCATTTCGAATAGCAGAGATAAGGTCAGCGTGTTCTTGCTCATACGGGTTATTTTGCTCACCTGTATACGGATATTCTTTATCTGTGAAGATATATTTTCCGGGTTCTGCTTTACCATGTGTGCCGACAACATATTCTCCAACGCGTTTGTATGTATCTTTGTTTTGTCTGCAAGCACTGGTTACACGGATACCGCCGGGATATTCAAATTCAACAAAGAAATGGTCGTAGATATGACCAAATTCGGGACCCGTTCTCTGTTGTCTTCCGCCCATACCAATAGCGCGTATAGGGTGTGTTTTTAATACCCAATTAATCACATCAATGTTATGTACATGTTGCTCTACAATGTGGTCGCCCGAAATCCATGTGTAGTAGTTCCAGTTGCGGAGTTGGTATTCCATATCAGACCAGGATGGGTCGCGTGGAACAGGGGTATAGTAATCATAATCACCAATCCAATAGCACGAAGCGGAAACGATGTCACCTATGGCTCCTTCATGAATTTTCTCTATCAAAGAGAGATAAGGCTTTTGATGGCGGCGTTGCGTTCCTGCAACCACATTGAGTTTCTTTTCCGTGGCGTTCTCGCCTGTGGCTAAGATGGAGCGAATTCCAACAGGGTCAACCGCAACAGGTTTTTCCATGAAAACATGTTTGTTCTTTTCAATTGCGTATTGAAAATGTTGAGGACGAAACGCTGGTGGTGCAGCAAGAATTGCAATATCTATATCTGTTTCCAGAACACCTTTGTAATTATCCCAGCCCGTGAAGCAATTTTTATCCTCTACCTGAAACGCATCGCCTAATTGTGCTAATTTTGCCTTACATTTCTGAATAGCATCCGGGAAAAGGTCTCCGATAGCCGTTATTTTAATGTTTGGGGAAGAACGAACACAGTCAATCCCGGCTCCTGTTCCGCGTCTGCCACAACCGATAATACCTACTTTCAATGGAGCCGTTTCGGAGAAGGCATAACGGGCTATAAAGAAAGACGCACCCGTAATAGCACTTGTCTTTATGAAATCTCTACGGGAAGGGGTTGAATGACCGCCATGATTAAATGATTGATTTTCCATGAATAAATCTCCTTTTGATTTTTATTTGGTAATAATGTTCTTATTAATATACAAAACCTATGAACAAATAGGATTTTTAGGTTTTTGGATAGACGACAAAATGATTATACCATTTTTGGAGAGGAAAAATCGCTTTGGGAAAGGAAAATATCTTTTCTATAACCAATAATTGAGTTTTTTCTTGTTGATTTTTTGTTCTTTTTTTCTCTTTTTTATCTCCTCTTATTAAAGTTCTTTATTTCGCTATTGCTTACCGATATTATTAATACCACTCCTGCTCTCTTTCGTTTCATTTTCCCTCGAAACTCCCGCTGTATTACAATAATTAAAAAATTAAACCTTTATTCAGAAATCTTAATTTATAAAAGAGAATATACTCAGGAGGATAGACATGACACATAGGGAAAGGGCTCTTGCCGTTTTAAGATATGAACCGTATGACCGTTTGCCAATAGTTCATTTTGGTTTTTGGAATGAGACTTTAACAAAATGGGCAGAAGAAGGATACATCACAAAGGAAGAAGCGAAAGAATGGGTAGATGGAAATCCTGTGGATGCCATAATAAGTGAAAAGTTGGGTTTTGATTTTAATTATTATTCGGTATTTAAGCCCAACGCCCATTTAGACCCTTTATTTGAGCGAAAAACGATTGAAGAGTTATCTGATGGTTCCAGGAAAGTGCAGAATGAAGATGGCGTTATTGTTCTCGAAAAACCGGGAGCTGTTTCTATCCCAGCAGAGTTTGACCACCTTTTAAAAACCCGTAAAGATTGGGAAGAACACTACTTGCCGAGACTTCAATATAATGAGAATAGAATACTAAAAACACTTGTTCGTGTAAATGATAAAATGATACCTTTTGGAGAAGGTGGAGAGGAATTTCTCAAAACCAATGAACGGGATTATCTTTATGGATTACATTGCGGAAGTTTATTAGGCTCTTTGCGAAATGTTACAGGGGTAGTGGGATTAAGTTATATTTATGCCGATGACCCTGATTTGTTCAAGGAAATGATTGATACATACGGTGAACTTTGCTACCAGAATACAAAGCGAGCCTTGCAAAATGGAGCCAGGTATGATTTTGCCCATTTTTGGGAAGACATCTGCTTTAAAAATGGACCGCTGGTAATTCCTTCTGTTTTTGATGAATGGGTCGGACCTCATTATAAGAGGATTACAGAGTTATGCAATAGTTATGGACTGGACATCGTTTCGCTGGATTGCGATGGCTGCATTGATGCCCTTATTCCGACATGGTTTCATAACGGCGTGAATACCATGTTTCCGATAGAGGTTGGCACATGGAACGCAAGCATTGCCCCATGGAGGGAAAAATATGGCAAAGGCTTACGCGGTGTCGGAGGAATGAATAAAGTGGTATTTCTTCATGACAGAGATGCTGTTGATCGTGAAATAGAACGGCTTAAACCTTTGGTTGACTTAGGAGGTTTTATCCCCTGTCCTGACCATCGTATTCCCCCGGATGCGAAATGGGATAACATCCGTTATTATTGCGACCGCATGCGACAGGTATTCGGGTAAAGTCTATAGCAAAAATAAAAAAAGGAATTTAGTTATGAAACTCTTTAATAAAAACCGATTTTTATATTTTATAACTACCACATTTATACTACTTTTAATTTTTGTCCCCGTCTATATCTACAAAACGAATTCAGTAGTTGTTAAAACGGAGAAAGAACAACCACCAAAAGAATTTCCTCTCAATTATACGAAAGAAGGAATTCAACAGGTAGTCGAGGCAAATAATAAGTTCGGCATTGACCTTTATTTAGAATTGGCAACAGAGAAAGCAGATAAAAACCACTTTATTTCACCGTTCAGTATATCCATGGCAATGGCAATGTTATATGAAATGGCAAAGGGTAAAACGGCAGAGGAAATTCAGAAAGCATGTTCTTTCCCTGATATAGATGTGATACGACCTAATATATCGTATATATATAGAATGTTCGACACTCAATTTAAAAAAGAAAATACTACGAACAAATCCGATGAGAAAAATTACGAAATTCTACTGGCAAATGCTTTATGGATAAATAAGACTTTCCCTGTAAAAGAAAATTATAAAAATATTATCAAGCAATACTACTTTGGATTAGTTGAAAAACTTAGATTTTTCAGGCAAACCGTCTAAATCAGCCCAAACTATTAATAATTTTGTTGAAGAAAAAACTCAAGGAACTATAAAAGATCTTATTTTGCCAAATGAGATTGATGATTTCACTGTTATGGTTTTAACTAATTCCATATATTTCAAAGGAGTATGGCTCTATGAATTTGATAAACAAAACACAAGGGACAGGGAATTCAAGATTAATGCTAATAAGACAATTAATGTCCCATTTATGAATTTTATAAATCCAGAACAAGAATTTTTGTATATAGATACCCCTGAATTAGAGATCTTAGAATTACCCTACAAGGAACGCAAAATATCCATGTTGATTATTTTGCCTAAGCAAGGCAATTTGGAAGAACAGGAGGAGAAAATATTGAGAGAATTTCCAGAGTTAAAGCAAAAAATGCAACCCCGAAGTGTTTATTTAATTTCTATTCCAAAATTTGAAATAGAAACAAACTATCTTTTAGATGCTGCTTTTAAGAAATTGGGAATAACTTCTGCTTATTCTGCTGGTGCAGATTTTTCAAATGCAACGGATATGGGAATATTTTTAGACGAAAGTAAACATAAAGCATATATAAAAGTTGATGAAAAAGGAACTGTTGCTTCCGCAGCAACTGTTCTTTTATTAAAATTAGGCGAGGATATTGATTCACCAAAAAAGATTAATTTCATTGCAGACCATCCTTTTATCTTTATAATACAGGATAACCAAACCAATGCAATCTTATTCCTGGGAAGAATTATTAATCCTGTTTCTAATTCTGTCTAAATTAAACGATTTTACTTTGATGATTATCCCCCAGAAGAAATATCTCTAATATCTGGAAACACCCCCCAATTTACCTTATTCTATAAACAGGAGTGATAATGGTATATGGATATACTCCGTGTCGAAGATAGCAATTTTTTGATGTAATTTTTAGTATCTGTGGATAAAAAAAGAGGGAAGCTTGGGCTTCCCTCTTAAATATTTCTATATTAAATATTTTGATTAGTAGTGGGGATGATTGTGGGCACCGCCTTTATCTTCTTTCTTTTCAGGAATATCTGCAACAAGACATTCGGTTGTGATAATCATGCTGGCAACGCTAACTGCATTTTGTAAGGCACAACGAATAACCTTCGCCGGGTCAATGATACCCGCTTTAATTAAATCTTCAATATTTCCTGTATCTGCATTTAATCCTACATTTTCTTTTTCTTCTTCCAATTTAGCAGAAATCAATTCGCCATTTAGTCCGGCATTATTGGCTATTTGAATTAAGGGGATAGCCATAGTTTTCTTCATTAATGCAACGCCCAGACCTTCATCACCTTCCAGTTTTAAGTTGTCCAATACCTTACGGGCACGAAGCAACGCAACACCACCACCTGGAACAAATCCTTCCTCAATGGCAGCACGGGTTGCATTCAAGGCATCATCCGTTCTGTCTTTCTTTTCCTTCAATTCCGATTCTGTGGGAGCACCTACGCGAATAACAGCAACACCACCTGCCAATTTGGCAAGGCGTTCCTGTAATTTTTCACGGTCATAATCGGAGGTGGTTTCTTCGATTTGTCGGCGAATTTGTTCGCACCGTGCTTGAATATCTTTCTTTTTACCGGCACCTTCAATAATAGTTGTGTAATCTTTCGTAACTTCAATGCGTTTGGCTCTACCTAATTGGTCAAGGGTTACATTCTCTAATTTAATACCCAAATCTTCGGAGAAGAATTGTCCACCCGTTAAGATAGATATATCTCTCAGTATTTCTTTTCTGCGGTCACCAAAAGCAGGTGCTTTTACGGCACAGACTTTGAGTATCCCACGAATTTTATTAACAACAAGAGTGGCTAATGCTTCCCCTTCGATGTCCTCTGCAATAATTATCATAGGCTTTCCGGTCTGGGCAATTTTCTGGAGAAGCGGTAGCAAATCGTGAATACTGCTGATTTTCTTTTCATAACAAAGGACATAACATTCTTCAAGAACTGCGGTCATATTGTTCGGGTCTGTTACAAAATAGGGTGATAGATAACCACGGTCAAATTGCATACCATCTACAATTTCTACTTCCGTTTTTAATCCTTTTCCTTTTTCAACCGTAATAACCCCATCATTCCCGACTTTATCAATGGCTTCCGATATGAATTGCCCAATTTCCTTATCTCCATTGGCGGAGACAGTGGCAACCTGCCGTATTTCATCAGAATTGCGAACTTTTTTACTCATATTAGCGATGGCTTTCACTACTTCTGCCAGTGCTTTGTCCATTCCGCGTTTAATAGCCATCGGATTGGCTCCTGCGGTTACCAGTCGGATACCTTCGTGAACCATGGCTTGAGCCAATACAGTTGCCGTAGTTGTTCCGTCACCTGCGGTATCATTGGTTTTGCTTGCTGCTTCACGCAACATCCTTGCACCCATGTTCTCAAACGGGTCTTTCAAATCAATTTCTTTTGCGACCGTTACACCATCTTTTGTGATGGTCGGAGAACCATAGGTTTTCTCTAATAATACATTGCGACCACGCGGACCTAAAGTTGCCTTTACTGCATCTGCTAAGACATCAACGCCTTTAATCAATTTTTCGCGGGCTTCTTCACTGAAAACAATCTGTTTTGCCATAAGAAATTCCTCCTCCTTAAATGGTTAAATAAAGTTACATTCAAGGAAAGTAATATTTATAGTTTTGATTTTCTGTTAGCACTCACCCGTAGTGAGTGCTAATATAATACCATATATATAATCGTTTTGCAAATAATCTTTACTGACAAAATCAACTAAATTTTTTATTCCAAAAAACACAGTCGTATTTTCAACTCTGTATTTTGTAAAATATTGAACTACTTATTTATTTTGAAATAAAATGGATTAAGTTTTTAAACAAACCAACTGGGATAAGGGTAAAAATATGGATACAAAACGACTTTTTTCTATACTATCAAAATTTGATAAAGTGCGTGTTCTTGCTATTGGTGATATTTATTTAGATGAAAATGTTTACGGCAAGGTTACAGAAGTAAGTTTAGAAGCACCCATTCCTGTTTTAGAGGTATTGGAGCGTAGATATAATCCAGGTGCCGCAGGTAATGCTGCTTGCAATGCTTCTGCACTCGGAGCAAAGGTATATATGTTAGGAGTTGTAGGTGCAGATTCTAATGCAGAGATTTTAAGAAATGAATTTCTGAAACGGAATGTAACCATAGATTATCTTGTGGTTGACCCGTTACGACCTACAAACACCTATGGGAAACTTCGTGCTGGTGGACATAATATCCCAACCCAGGAAGTTCTTCGCACAGATACTCCGCGTCCCAAGCCTATCTCAGGCAAGGTAGAGGAGCAATTAATCAAAAACATATGGAAGGTGGCTAAAAAGGTAGATGTTATTATGGTGGGAGACCAGGTATCTTCTGTGATAACGCCCAATGTCTTATCCGCCTTAACAGAATGTGCTAAAAAATATCATTTGATTACCGTTGCAGATTCTCGTGCACGGGCTAACATTTTTCAGGGTTTTGATGTTATACTTCCGAACGATAAGGAAGCAGGGATTGCAACAGGGATTAATGTTGTAGACTATGAAACATTGAAAAAAGCAGGGAAGGCTTTACTTAAATCAGCCAAGAATGCAATGATAACGCGTGGACCCGATGGTATAACTATTTTTTATCAAGACGGTAAGATTGAAGATGTGCCGATTGCCCCCGTTCAGGTAATTGATGTAACAGGAGCTGGCGATACTGTAACGGCAACCGTTGCTATCGCCTTAGTTGCGGGAGCGAACCTTTATGAATGTGCTGTATTGGGAAATACAGCTGCGGGTGTAGCCGTAGCCCAGCATGGAGTTGTTACCGTTTCCTGTGAGGAAGTGGAACAAGCCCTGTTAAGTGCCGGCGGTCCTTCGAAATTAAAGACATTACCTCAATTAAAAAAGATTGTCCAGCAATTGAAAGAACAAAATAAAAAGATTGTGTGGACAAATGGTTGTTTTGATATTTTACATGTGGGACATATTACCTATCTCATGCGTGCAAAGAAAGAAGGGGATGTGTTGGTTGTAGGTTTGAACAGTGACCGCTCTGTGCGTCAAATAAAAGGGGAAGGCAGACCGGTTATTAACGAACACAATCGTGCTCTGGTGTTGTCGGCTCTGGAATGTGTGGACTATATTGTTGTATTTGATGAAAAATCTCCTCTCTCAATAATTAAACAGTTAAAGCTGGATGTCTATGCCAAAGGCGGAGATTATACAATCGATACATTAGTTCAGTCCGAACGACGGTTTGTAGAAAGTTATGGCGGAAGAATTGCTCTTATACCCGGTGTGGAAGGTCAATCAACGACAAATATTATCCATAAAGTCAAAGGGAACGCATAAAGTCTCGTTAAATCCGAACCATAAGACCGATAGGCCTGATTTATCATCTTAAGGGGATTATTTTATTCTCTGTAAGGTAACGGTATATCTGTTGTGCTACAAAATTATGACCGTCAACCGTAAAGTGCACCGTGTCCAATAAAAGTTCTTGGATATTATTCTTTTCAAATTCAGGGATAAGATTAAAATAGGGAATTTTCAATTCTTCCAACAAAGGAATAAAACGGGGTTGACACCAGAGTTTATCGCCTTGCCGCATAGGGAAAATACAAACCAAAACAGGTATGTTTCTTTGTCGGGATATTTGTGCCAATTCGGAATAAGGATTTTTTAATAACGCTAATTCATCCTGTTTATACTCATTGTATATATACAATAATTTAAGGAAAGAAATTGTTCGAGAAGGACCGCGAAAAAAATGCCACCAGAGCCCCCCATCGAAACCAATTTGTCCATCATTCGGGCAATAACCCATGATTATAAGGTCTGGATTATAATAAAGCACCTTCGTTTTTATAAGTTCAATTTCCTGTTCTGCATTATAACCCCCTATTCCGAAATTTAACACTTCGAATTGTATATTTGTGGTATTGTTCCCATGTAGGAGTTGCTCTAATTTTTTCGGATAGGTGTCTTCCAATCTTTGTCGCCAGCCAAAAGTAACTGAATCCCCAACTACGGCAATACGAAAAACATGGGACGGTTTCTCCCGAGAAAATTCACGGTCACGAAATCCATCGGAATTTATTTTTATCATGCCGGATATTTCTGCATTGGGTCGTAGTTCATACATTAGTTTTTTATTTTTAGAGCGGATGTGGACAATACTATTCCCATCCGATTGCCATGTGAAGCGACTCGCTTGCATAGGGTCTACTTCCCAGGCAGCACTATCATAACGCGGGTCTACAGGAACAAACACCCCCATGGATTTAACAAGTTTCATCTCCCAATAGGCAAAGAACATTTCTGCAATCGTAAGACAGAGAAGAAGACTTGCAAGAAGTAAACCCACATTTATAAGAATATTTATTCTCTTACTCTTTCTCAGGTATTCTTTTGATTGTATTTCAGGACATTTTTGTTCATTCATGATAGTGATACGGATTGTGTTAAACTAAATAAAATTTGTTGTATTATTGTAATTAATTTCGGGTATCATCTTCGAAATAAGGTTATTAAAAATATGGATTTGAACGAATATATGGAGCGAGAACGATTTTCGGAGGCAGTATATATAACACGACCCATGATGCCCACACAGGTAGAGTATCATTCTTTTCTTTCAAAAATTTGGGAAACACTCTGGCTTACCAATGAAGCCCATTGGCATCAGCAATTTACATCGGCACTGAAAAAATATTTGAATGTGTCGGAATTAGTTCTTTTTTGCAATGGAACTATAGCCTTATTAATAGCATTGAAGATACTGGATATAGAGGAGGGAGAGGTTATCACGACCCCTTTTACCTTCCCGGCAACACCTCATATTATTTGCTGGAACGGTTTGAAACCCGTGTTTTGCGATATTCAAGCAGGTGGATATAATTTGGACCCGCAAAAGGTGGAAGAATACATTACTCCGAATACAAAGGCTATTTTACCGGTGCATGTTTATGGAATACCTTGCGATGTAGACGGTTTCTCCGCATTATCAAGAAAATATTCCATTCCGATAATATACGATTCCGCACATACTTTTGGGTGTTGGTATCGAGGCCGTTCTTTATGTGATTATGGAGACCTATCTGTATTAAGTTTTCATGCCACCAAGTTATTTACCACTGCGGAAGGTGGTGCTTTGATTTGTCATAAGCCAGAACAGGCACAAATGGCATATTTTATGAAAAATTTTGGTATTGCCGATGAAGAAACGGTAGTGGGTGTTGGTATAAATGGGAAAATGAACGAACTTTCTTCTGCTTTCGGTCTTGCCTCATTGCCCAAAGTAACAGAGGAAATAAGTAAAAGAAAATCTTTATATAAATTATATTGTGAACAGTTAAATGATTGTATGGGGATTCAAACGGTTTCAGAACCCAAAGACTGTGATTGGAATTATGCTTACTTTCCTATTGAAGTAAATAAAGCAGAATATGGCATTTCGAGAGACGAATTATATAAAAGGCTTCGCCTGTGTAATGTAATTGCACGAAAATATTTTTATCCCTTATGCAATCGTATCCCCTATTATGCTCAAAGGACAGATATTCCAAAAATTCCAACGCCTAATGCAGATAAAACCGCAGAACAAGTTCTATGCTTACCTATGTATGGGAGTTTACCCCATGAGTATGTTATAAAAATTTGTGAGATGATAAAAACTTTCCCGAAATGGGCTGATGCATGAAAAGAAGGAACGCTTTAAAATTAGAAAAACCTGTCCGTGTAATGATCTTCCCGGGAGGAACGGAAATAGGTCTTGAAATATTCCGCTCTCTATCTTATTCGAGACATATAGAATTATTTGGAGCGACCAGCCTTGAAAATGATGTGGGTTGTTTGCTATTCAAACACTACTACACAGGATTACCCTTTGTAAATGAAAAGACCTTCCTGAAAAAGTTCTGTCCGTTATTGAAAAAATTAAAAATTGACTTTATTTTTCCTGCTCACGATACAGTAGGATTATTTTTAGCAGAACATCAACGCGATTTGCCTGGTAAAGTTCTAATCTCCCCGATAAAAACATGTCGAATTTGTCGAGATAAACAAAAAACTTATAAATATTTCGAGGGGATACTTCCTGTTCCGAAAGTTTTTGAAAATACTTATCAAATCCCCCATTTTCCTGTATTTCTGAAGCCCAAAATAGGTGAAGGTTCAAAAGGGGTATTTCGTGTAGAAACAAAGAACGAATTGGAAGGAATACTGGAAAACAAGTCAAATCTTTTAATTTTAGAATACCTGCCCGGAAAAGAATATACCCTTGATTGCTTTACAAATTACGAAGGGAAACTAATCTTTTTTGGGGCCAGAGAGCGTATTCGCGTATCCAATGGGATTAGCGTGGATACACGGGTCACCGATTGTAGTAAATTCACACAGTTTGCAGAAACAATTAATGGACATCTGAAATTTCGAGGTGCTTGGTTTTTTCAAATGAAAGAACGAGCCAATGGCGAATTGGTTTTGCTTGAAATTGCTCCACGGGTTAGCGGAGGAATGGGTTTATTTCGCAATCGTGGGGTTAATTTACCCTTACTAACCGTTTACGATGCCCTGCGTATACCCGTCGAAATTATGGAACAGACCTTTCCCGAAGAAATGCAGCGATGTTTGTTCAATTATTACCCGAAAACATTTGTTTCATCACCACCGCAGACTTATAAAAAACAACCCTACTTCTTTGACCATGTTTATATTGATTATGATGACTGTCTGTTCCTTCACGGAAAATTGAATTATCCATTGATTTTATTTTTAATACAATGTAAAGAAGCCCATATCCCAATAACCGTGCTTACACGGCATAAGGGACCCTATAAAATTTCATTACACGCACTCGGATTAGATAAACTAATAAGTGCATTCATTGAGTTACATAAAGGAGAAAAGAAATCGGCCTATATTCAATCAAAAAAACCTATATTCATTGACGATTCTTATCAGGAACGCAAGGAAGTATATGATACATTAAAGATACCGGTGTTTAGTATGGATATGATAGAAAGTTTGATAGACTGGAGTTTGTGGTATGGATGAGCATGAATTTATTGAATATGTAGGAAAAACATATACAAAGGGGGCTATGCAGGACCGTGTTATAAGGGAACTTATTGTTCGCACCATTAAACCTTACCTAAACCCGCAGATGATAGGACTTCAGTTAGGATATGCAGAAGGCGTAGATACAGCAATGCTGGCTCCCTTATTGGCAGAGTTGGATGTAGTAGAAGGAAATGCCGCTTTTATCTGGGAAGGGAAAAAGAAGAATATCCCCAATGTCCGTTTTATTTCCTCTCTTTTTGAAGAATTAACCCTTGAAAAGACAGGACGACAATATGATGTTATCTTTGCCATATATGTAATGGAACATGTTCAGGATACTTCGGTAGTGTTAAACAGGATTCGAAGGTTGTTATTACCTGAAGGTATCTTCTATGCCGTTGTGCCTAATGCGCGTGCCTTGTCCCGTCAATTAGCTCGGCACATGGGTATATTGGAAGAATTAGATGATTTTACTCCTCATGACCTTCAGCATGGACATCGAAGAATTTATGACCGAGTGCGACTTAACCGAGACCTAACTCATGAAGGGTTTAAGATAATTCATCAAGGGGGTATTTTTCTGAAAATATTGGCGGATTTCCAATTAAACCAATTATATCGTTCAGGCATATTAGGACCTTCTCAAATTGACGGATTATATCTGTTAGGACTGGAATACCCCGACCTGTGCGGCTCTATTTTTTCCATTGCAAAGAGAGATGAATTATTTACCTCAGGAGGAGAAGCATGAAGAAATGAGCAAAGATGTGAACCATTCCGATATAGAGTTTTCCATAGTTATTAGTTGTTATTATGAAGAGAAAAGTATTCGTGAATTTCACCGTCGTTTGAAGGAAACCTTAGAAAAAATAGGCAGGTCCTACGAAATCATCTTTGTAAACGATGGGAGTACCGATAAAACATGGGAAATATTGAAAGAAATCTACAAAGAAGATGAACGGGTTTTTTCTATAATTAATTTATATCGCAATTCGGGACAACAGGCAGGAGTAACCGCAGGTATTATGGAGGCACGCGGTAAGGCGATTGTCCTTATAGATAGTGATTTACAATTAGCCCCGGAGGATTTGCCTAAATTAATAGAGAAATACGATGAGGGTTTTGACATTGTCAGTGGATATCGTATTCAGCGGCAGGATAGCCCCCTTCGCAAAATTCCATCAAAAATTGCCAATTGGATTATGCGAAAATCTTCGGGTATGTCTTTGACCGATTTCGGTTGCACTTATAAAATCTATCGTGCAGACCTCATACATGCATTCGAATACGGTCCTTTCAATATATTCCGCACCGCAGATGTAGTTTCCCGTGCAGGAAAATGTGTAGAGGTTCCCGTTCAGCATTTCCCACGACCCTATGGGAAATCCGGATATACCTTCTGGCGCCTCTGGCAATACAATATGGACAATCTGGTGCGTTTATCTCCTCGTTTGTTTCAATGGCTGGCGATATTCTGCCTTATATTTGGCTTCTTATTCTTTCTGCGAATTTTCTCCGCTCTTTTTTGGGATTATCACATTATGAATGAGATTACCCCGGGACTAATTTTGAATGTTATTATTTTCTCATTGCTGATTATTATAGGGATACTTTCTATTATCGGTGAATTTGCAATGCGTTCTTTCCTCGCTTTATACCGTATTCCTGCGTTTATAGTCCGTGAAAAATGGATACGGAATAAAGAATAGGATTACTTCATTTTATCTATATCGGGAAAAGTCAGTCTCATGAAAACACAACAAAAATTGTTCTGGGGAAAAATACGGTTTATATCCCTTCAACTTTTGCTATGTCTACTTCCTTTTTTTCTTCTTTTCTCTTTTGAATATACTCTACGGTTCTTAAACAAAGGAGAAGACCGACACCCAATTATCCAAAAACATTTTAATACACTAACGGTATCCATCCCGAACCCTAATTTTTACCAACAATTTTTTAATATCCCTCTACACGACTTTGTAAATTGGGACCATCTTGATTTTTATGTTCCTGAACAAAAGGATAAAGATACTATTCGAATATTTGTTTTCGGGGAATCTGCAATGTATGGGCTGGAATCTTCTGCACGGCAATTAGGAGTTATGTTAAAACATTCCATTCCCGTAAAAAAGTGGGAAATATATAATGTATCATGTCCGGGTATTAATTCCCATGTGCTTTATTTTCTGGCTAAAGCCTGCTCAAAATTATCTCCCGATTTCTTTATTATTTACATGGGGAATAATGAAACAATTGGTCCTTATGGTGAACATTCCTGGCTTTATTCATACCCTTTCTTAAGAAAGAATAGCATTATTCGTTTACATACTTACGCAAATTCGCTACGAATGGTGCAATTTTTTGAACGAAATCAAAATAAAAATTGGCGTGAACAAAAGCCGAAAGATTTGTTTCCTTTTCTCCCCAAACAAGGACAGGAAAAAAGAACCCTACAAATATATGAAAAAAATCTCAGGGATATGATACAGACGGGAATTTTCGCTCATGCCGATGTAATTGTAGGAACCTTATCCTATAATAGAAAATATGGCAAGAAAAAAGAAGAATGGGGCTCTATCCGTTTTGAGCCAACAGAAATGAACCGATGTATTGCAGACATCTGTAACAAATTCCCTCAAAATGTCCATCTGGTTGATGTGGATGAAATGCTTTCAAAAAATAGTCCCGGGGGCATTCCCGGTTACGAATATTTCTGCGACAATATCCATTTTACTTTTGAGGGAAATTACTTGCTTGCTTGTGAGTGGTTTCGAGCCATTTCAAATATCTTAAAAGAACGCAAAATTATCACGGAAAAAGGAGAAATCCCTTTGATGAGTATGGAAGATTGTGCCCGTTATTTAGGCTGGAACCATGCTACAGAATTGCTACAATTACGGATGCAAAAGGCTGTGATTATTGACCCTATTTCTCTGGAAATTATTTCTGAAAAGGAAAAACAATTCGATGAAGAACTCGGAAAAAAGATAGAAGAAACCGTAGTCGAAGGATATTCAAATGCCTATAAACTAAATCAGGACGATGAAAAAATTTGTATGCAGTTAATTGAATGGTTATTAAAGACAAAAAATATCCTTCAGGCAGAGGTAGTGGCTCAGGAATTTCTGAAAAAATATCCTTACTCCCGAATTGCTATGCGGTTGTTAGGGAATGTATACGCCAATAGGGGAGAGATAAGAAAAAGTATTGAAATGTATCGAGAATGTTTGCGATATTTCCCTTATGATGGACTGGCACAGAATAGTTTGAACATTATGTTAAAATACAACAATACCCGTGATAATTCAGCCCATGAGTAAACAAAAAGACAAAAACAGCACAATGAAAAGAATTATTGCTGATTTACTCCTTTTTTTACTTATCGCTGTTTTGTCTTCCGTGATTGTTTATGAACATTTAACAATCCGTGTGAAAACGATTGGAAGAGATTATCGTTTTGAACAGGACTGGCTGGTCAATGCCATATCTATTGCATGTGGACAGGGCTTCACTACACCCGTAGCCCCTTATCCTGAAAATATGCGACTGTTTCTGGAACAGAAAACAAGTTCCATGCAATTCTCTGACCTGCCTAAAGATTGGGGAAGATGGGACAATAGTCGCTTTGTAAGAACACATTATTATTTGATATATACGATAGGTATTCTGTGGCGATGGTTCGGAATAAATTGGGATGTATTAAAATTATATGCGGGGATAGTGTTCGTCATTACCGTATTAGCGACATATATCCCTTTGTATATGTTCAGCGGGAGAATAACCGCCTTTATAACAACCTGCCTCGTTATGAATGCCCCATCCCTTCTTTTTCTGCTGCCTTCCATTCGTGACTATTCAAAAACTACTTTCTTCATGTTATTTCTCGCAATATCTACCATTTTGTTTTACTTTGCAAATAAATGTGTATGGAGAACTGCTATCTTCTCTTCTCTATTAGGGTTTGCAATAGGCATTGGATTGGGGTTTCGTCAAGATGTACTTATATTATTCTTTTTAGGGCTGTCGTTTATCGCTATTATTGGAGGAAAATTTTTTTATCAGAAGAAAATCATTGCCAGCATAAATTGCTTTGTCCTTTACCTGTTGTCCTTTCTTGCAACGGGTTATCCAATATTGCTGGCAATTGCTGAAGATAAAGGAGCCGTATCCAGCCATTCATTGGTGCAGGGTCTTGCAAGCACCGTAGAACAAACCTCAATGGGTGGCACGGCTTCCTATCGGCCCGTTTATGAACCCAATGATATGCTTGTTCATTCAACAATTGCCTCCTTTGCACGACGCACAGGTTTTAAGGAGTCTTTTGATAATTATCTGTCACCGGCATACGGTTCCGCAGGTAGGGCTTATTTTAGGTCTGTTGTATGGCACTTGCCTGCGGATTTATGGGGTAGGGTCCTGTCCTCCTGTAGTAATTGCTTCTCAACAATCTATAATTTTACAAAGGAACAAAAGCAAAATCATCAAGAATTTAATCGCCCATCTCATTTTTTATTCTTCACCGACCGTCTTTACTACTGGGACATCTTTCTGGCTTATATCGGACCGTGGGCATTATTGGGAATAGTCTTTATTACAGGTATGAAAAATATCTGGAAAGGGATATTAATTGCTGGGGTTTTGGTTTATTTATTAGGTTATCCTTCTATCTTATTTGAATATCGGCATGTGGTCCATCTGACACCTATCTTATACGGGATTATCATTGTGTTTATATATGAATTGAGTGCAGGTTTTATTCATACTCTTTATTATTTGTATCGAAAAAAATTGTCAGCGAAAACTATTTTTGTTGGACTGCGTAACGGTGTTATTGTACTGCTATTTGTCCTATGTTCCTGCACATTGCTTTATTCGTTATTAATTCTATGGCAAAAATATCAACTGTTAAACCTTGTTTCCTCTTATCGTCAATTAAATTGGGAAGAAGTAAGTCTTAATCATGTTGATAATGGAGCCAACATCTTATTTCAACCTTCAAAGACCTTACCCGCTTTTGAAAAAGTATCCGAACTACCTCCTATGGAAACACCGTTTGAATTTCTGCGGGCGGATTTCGAATTAACAGAAATTTTCCCTATTTATTCGCTATATGATAATACCTATTACGCCGTTGATTTCTCGGAACCCTTAAATCCACTTCTCCATTTTTATGCCCCCAAGGAAAATAAACCCCTTCGAATAAGTATTTATTTTTTAGTATACTCTGCTTCTACCATAAAACCAAGAAATGAACCGATATTTAACAATCGGGAACCGATTATATGGGTTCGTGGTACATGGAAAGGGGTTGAAATACCGAAAGAGTTTAAAACATCATTTCGAGGCTTATATCGAGCAAAAAACCCATCTGCGGAACCTTTTTTGATAACTCTGGTTGCCCCTGAAAATAATTCTATCAAGGGTTACTATAAACACTGGAAATACGCATGGGATTTTAGAAATGTTCGAGACAATATAGAACGATACAAAATATATGACAAATACAAGTAAGAACATATTGTCAAACATCAAAATTAATCCGGACATCTTTTTCTGTCTTCTACTTCTAATTGTTGGGCTATTCCTTCGTTTGTATCGAATTTCTCAAGAGTCTATTTCGCTGGAGGAATATGCGTGCATAGCCAACCTAAATCTTAATTCCATTTTCCACTTCCTAAGCGAGCAAAGGAACACCTATCCTTACGGGGGGATTTTATTCCCTTTACTTCAATATTTCTGGGGGAAATGCTTTGGGACAGAGATTGTTTCTCTACGATTGTTCAGTGTCTGTATATGGATAGGTTTTTATCTTATGTTCTGGTTTGTATTGAACAAATTGGAGCGGCAAGGGAAGTTACCTGACGGAACAAAATTTATTGTCAGCATAGGGATAACACTTTCTCCTGCTCTTATTTTTATTGGACAGGAAGCACGGATGTATATGGCATATCTCTTTCTGATATGGGGTTCGTTTTTCCTGTTTATGAAGGTAATTGAAGACATTTCCAATAACCGAACCATTGTTTTCTGGATTATTGTTAATCAAATGCTATTATGGACACATCATATCGGGATAGTTATATGGGCTACGGAGTTTCTACTCTTAATTGCTGTGCAATATAAGAAAAAAAATCATATAAAAAAAGTGCTTTCTATTGTTGTTATATATTCGTTCTTTTTAATCCCCTGGTTTGCATGGATTTTAACCATTCCTCCTCAACCTGCGCAACTACACCGATATTACCTAAAACCTTCATTACAGGAATTATTATCCTTTCCTTTTGCTCTTAATATCGTCGGAAAAGGAGGGATTTGCCCGATAGGCATATCCCATCCGTGGCAGTGTTCTTCATCCTTTTTCGGGGCTTTGCTACATCATTCACAAAAAGGATTTGAACTTGCTCTTATCCTTTTTTCTGTATTGAGTTTGCTGGGTTTGTTGTATGAAAATATTCAAAGTTGGATATACAAAAAAGACACACTGCGGGTCCCTTTTTTCCTTTTATCCTTATTTGTTATCCCGCTCCTTTTATTATTTCTTTTAGCAAGGTTTGGACCCCCTGTATTTGTAACAAGATATATTGTTTTTCTCATTCCATTACATTTTTTAGGGCTTACCTATTTTCTTTCACATACAAGAAAATTTGTTTCTCGAATTTTAATTATCCTTCTTATAATTGTGCTTCTTTATCCAATTGGAATTATGTCGCAAAGCACCTGGCGGATGGATTGGAAAGGAGTAGGAAAAATTATTTCTAAAAATCAAGGAACGCAGGATATTGTAATTATTCATGACCCGTTCTGGATGCCAATTTTTAAACTTAACAATAAAGATATTTCTATTCCTGCAACAGATGCATATACGGAGGAAGGATTGGCAGATATAGCTCAAGTTTATTTTGATAGTTTAGGTCCAAACCAGGACAAAAAAACAAAGGCATGGATTGTTATCCCTGATATATACGGAACTGCATTAAATACCTTCCCCTCTGTGTTGAACCAATATGGCTTTTCTTACTTTGTTCACGCTTTACCTGGGGAACAGAAAATATATCTGTTTCAAATCTCACCTTCACGGGAAAGGATATATAAAAACATATTTACAATAAATGTAGATACAAAAAAATTAACAAAAAAATTTTTTAAAGAGGCAAGTTTATTAACAGACACATTTTATAGGCAACATCGTTATGACCATGACCGCACAGGTTCCCATTTTATTCGGTGTGCTCTGCAACTGGCAAAATTAAAAAAATATAAACAGGCGGCCTATTTATTATATTACGCATGGGAACAAAACCCAAACCTGATAGTCCAGATTTATGAAAAATTTTCTGAAAAAATAGATTTTGAGCAGGAATGCAGATTATTAAATTACGGTACTGTAAAAAAGAATATATCCGCCATTTTCTGGAATGGAGTAAAATGCTTTTCAGAGCATGATTATGAAGGTGCTTTATCCTATTTTTCTAAATTGACCGAAGAATGCAGTGAAGAACCCTTATTCTGGTGGTTTCGGGCTCAGACCTGTGATAATTTGTCCGATTATAAAAGTGCTGATTGGATTTGGTTCCTGCTATTTCATCTTCAACCTGTTTTGCCAATAGGCTGGCACTTTATTTACCTTCCTTCTGCAATTATATGCGATAAAAATGCCGTAGAAAAGGCTTTTCATAGAGCAGAAGAATTGCAAATTCTCACAGAACATTTAAATAAAGATATTGATTATTCCTTGCTAAAATAAAATCATGGGATTTTGTATACCACAACCTGATGGTCTTCATAACAGCGATGTATTTTTTGCATTTTATCCAGAAGGGGCTTGTTTTTATCGGTATGTAATAGAAGAATATATTTCACATTCTTTTGCTGACATAAAGCAACAAAATCGCTGAACCTCTTTTCCCTCAGGGAATTCCATAGGTAATTGTAATACTCTATAGAAGGGACTATATTACTATAAGGATTCATGTATAACATTAAGGTATAAACCAGTTTTCGGGCTGCTGGCATAACCGTCCAAATTCCGGTAATTTCATCACATAAAAATATATCCTGAGGAGAGGTATTGTTCAATATCCATCTATAAACGGTATCAAATCGGACAACATCATGCACCAGTTTATTCTCTTCTGTCCCACGGTAGATTTCATGTAATGGTGGAATAGGTCTTACCAGAGTAGTTATACCTATTAGGAATATCAAAGATAAAGTAACCAGATAAATCCCCTTCTGAAGCCAGCAATGGATATTTCTGCGTTGTAAAAAGGAACCAATTTCACCTGCTAATTGGAGGGAGCCATAAACAAACCAAAATCCTATCAAGGCATGAACAGACATAAAGTTATGATGCGGTGGAAAAAATGCAGGAATTATATAACCATAATAATTCAAGGATTGGCATATTATCTGTTGAACGGCTAAAAGAAGAACAACCACTGTCCATAGCCTTAACCACCACAATTCCTGTTTTTTCCTGTGGATAAAGAAAAATGAAAGCGATAGAACACCTATTCCAGTAAAGCCATTGGCACTTTTTAAGAGAGTTGTCGGGAGGTTTTTTAATTCAAGGGCCGGGGTTAAATAAAGGGATGGGTAGGGATGGCGAATAATAAATTGATATTTAATAAAAATAGGTAACCAATAAGGACTGCTCAACAGAAGTGCTATGCCTAAAATTATACCTATTCCTTTGAGATATCGTATCAGTTCCTGTATCTGAGAAGAGCCATATAATTGGGCAATTTGGATAAAGGAATATAGGGCAATAAATAACCCGGCTTCTATTAAAATGGCGGTGTGTGTTAGAAAACCTAACCCTAAAAATAGACCACAAAAAACAGCCAATAAAAATTTCTTTTTTTCAACATAGAGAATAAACATAAGAATTGTTAAGAAAAAAAATGTCTTGCCCCATTGAGGTGCTAATAGCCACGGTGAATAAGTGGAATATAACCATTCCGCTAAAAAAGGGTTTCTTGCAAAAATAAAGTAGGTTAGAGATAAAAAACCTGCCCAGGGTCCCCAACGGTTCCATGCCAATAACATCACCGCAATAGGCAATAATAACTGTAAAAAAGGACCTATGTGCATACAGGTTTCGGGTAATGATTTGTTAAGTATTTTACTGAACAGGGCAATTACGGCTCCGGTCAGCGGGTTATACCAATTAACCTCACCTTTTAATATGGGGTCCTCGGGATAGGTTTTATCAAGCAAGGTTTGAGCAATTCCTATATCGCGAAGGGTATCCCAATTAAAGGGCCATTGGAAAGGGCGTGAACTGACAATTCCTATCCACAAAGCAAAAGCAAGAAATATAAAACATAAGGTAAAAGCAATTAATCTGTCTGTAATATCTATGGAACCGGGATTTTGTAATGAAATATTTTGTGGATTATTTTTACATTCGTTCTCTGAAACAATTTGTTTAACTTCTTCAATGTGAGTACTCATGTTTTAAATAACATTAATCCCTAATGTTTAATGATTGCGTAATAGCATATACAGAGCCAATTGACGGAATACCTCTGCCTTCTCACCAAAACAGGTCAGGGCTGAAATGGCTTTATGAGTATGTTCCAATGCTAATTCCTGAGACTGTTGTAAACCTAACAAAGCGGGATAGGTAGACTTCTTATGTTCTTTATCACTTCCGACAGGTTTTCCTAAAGTTTTTTCATCCCCGGTGACATTTAAAATATCATCTACAATCTGGAAGGCAAGCCCCAAATGTTTTCCGTATTCGGTTATTGCTTGTAAACCTTCAGAAAAGGCATTTGAAAGCAACGCACCACATCGTAATGAGGCACAAATCAAGGCACCCGTCTTTTTTCGGTGTATTTCCTGCAATGTTTCCATTGGCACAAGTTTCCCTTCCGCTATTATATCCAGATATCGCCCACCTACCATACCATTAACACCCGCAGAACGAGCAACTTCCACCACAACCTCTGCATTCCCTGTGCTTGCCAATAATTCAAACGCCAACGTCAGCAATCCATCACCCGCCAGCAGGGCTATTGCTTCACCATAAACTTTATGCAAGGTCGGTTTGCCTCGTCGAAAATCATCATTGTCCAATGCGGGCAAATCATCATGAATTAGGGAATAGGTATGTATCATCTCGATGGCACATGCAGAGGGCATCACCTTTTGTATATTTCCATCAAATAGTTCCGCAGAACC